>Ga0209367_1009268_pt1 | contig 13376 bp, 10 predicted proteins | sample WorMetLIZISLAND2_FD_187412 | JGI IMG/M metagenome (GOLD analysis project Ga0209367, IMG submission 187412) | Marine gutless worms symbiont microbial communities from Max Planck institute for Marine Microbiology, Germany - Olavius geniculatus... ... | reverse complement strand
GACCCCCTAGGTTCAAGGAGGCCGGCGCAGGCGGGCGTCAAAGACAGCTACCCTCCTAAAAAGTGGTTATTTTACCGCAATTTTCTCGCGTAGCGTAAAAATGGTGGCAGATAGGTACATACATGCCGCTTATCATAACAAGCACTGGTGACAGGCTTTTTGGATTTATCAACATCGATGACCTTGAACGACACTGAACCCTAAAAATATTGATTTTAAGTGATTTTTTGGCGATTTTTGGCTGCAAAAGAGTGAATTGCGATGAAATGGATGGAGATAGACTACGATTACCTGCGAACAGGAACTGCTATAGGCTTTCGCGCGTCTTATGAGCTTTGCTCAAATTACTTGTCTATCTCCTTAAAACAATGTAAGTCGAAAATAAGACGAGCATTAGGCATCACCCTCCCTATATACAAAGCTTTCACGTGAGGTCTACTGCAGTTTCTGAGATAATGTTAGTCAGCGTTTTACAAAGGAAAGCACTAGTTATAATCACCTGCCCAGTCAGTCATTAGGTCACTGACCCAATTAGCTCAGTAGCTCAAGACTGAAGGGCCTCAGCTCTCAACTGAAGAACTATTCACTCACTCACTCATTCTCTACGAGACAAGATCAGCCACACAAGGCACTGGTCATTACAGCCGTCTTGGCCACCTTTGTGCCAGAAATTATATAAGCCGCTGGAAATTTGACAAAGCTATGACAAAAACAATTTTGACTGTTTTTTGAGACACGATGTACACTGTGTCTAAAAAACATCCCCAACATTTTAGACTGTAACTTTAAAACCAATTACCAGATGTTAAAAAATTTTTTGGTAAAAATATTCCTGACACAACTTGCCATCAAATGATAATTCAGTTTCCCACCTCACCCAACGTTTGTTTCTGCACTACCTGGGGAAATCACAAACAGCGATATATCCTTTTTTATCCAATGCGATATGATTGCTTAATTAACATAACGCGTAAAAACACATTTTGCTCACATTTCTGACACTATGGCTGACATTTCATCCAGTTGTTCATTTTTCAACTGCCCGCAGTAAAATTTCTTGAAGGGTTGGCCCACTATGCAAACACAGGCAAAAAACGATTCCTGCATTCATTGACAGCAGTATCGATAATGTTCTGCTCCAGACAAATCCAAGCTGTACCAGTCACTTCTTGACTTCACAAACATTCCTAAACTTTATCTGGTAGAGACACTGTTGCATAACAGTCAAACCTTGTAACAGATTGTCTGCTGGGGCCCACAGATTAAGATAGATGAAATTTATTGAGGTTTTTCATGCTTGGTCTGCTTTCCCCAGGTAGTGCAAAAGCAGACGGTGGGTGAGGTAGAAACTAAAACACTTACTCAATAGCCAGTTGTGTCTGAAATATTTTTGGGAAAAATTATTAAAATCTGTTACATCATTTTATTAGTTACAATTGATAATGTCAAGGATGTTTTTTCAGGCTTTCTGTTTATTTTAACACATATTTCGCTTGATCTAATTTCCCTAGGTAGTGCAGAAGCATACATTGGGTGAAGGGGGAAACTAAATGGTCATTTGATGGCAAGTTTTGTCAGAAATATTTGTACCAAAAATTTTTAAAATCTGATAATTGGTTTTCAAGTTACAGTCGAAAATGTCGGGGATGTCTTTTTTTGAGACACAGTGCATATCATACTCACACCACTGCTTCATTTCAATCCATTCATTCTGTTATTCCTGCAGTATGCCAAGCCAGTTCTTACCGATTTTGAGAAACGCATGTAAGGAGTGAGTGGTTTCTTTGGCGGTTCCAAGGGACTGGCTTTCGTAGCTTCACGGCATGATGATGAAGATGACGATGTCGATGAAGATGATGGAAGCATGGGGCAGCGCGAGTGGTACGAGGTGCACTGGTTCGACATCTGACGTTGCTGGACGTCGGAACTACGTGGCGGCGGCGGCGGCGCAGTCGCAGCCGTCGACACTACGACGCCAGACTGGCGCAGCAACGGAGACTGTCGTGACGACGATGATGCTGAATAGGCTGTCGATGCCACGTTGTGTACGCAGTCGTCGACAATAGCTGGCTCCACATGTGTGGCGTTCGATGCTGATGCAGCCTCGACACAGCCAGAGTGTGTCAGCGGTGTCGAACACTGCATTGCAGCTGACGACGTAGCAGCAGCGTACGATAAACCGTCACCAGAAGTGTATCCATAGCCGCTGCACTGTGATGCTTCGCATGTTGGCTGTACGTCACTCACATTTAGGCCTTCCATTATGACATCATGTTACACATCTGCAACACAGGTGTAATCAAACCAAAATTTCCACTAAACTTCTAATATATACTCAATCTATACTGTTTGTCTCTATGCAAGCTTGCTGCAGTCAAAAATCTCAGATATACTGCCGATGTGTTGAATGCTGTCGACATCTGTCATAATTCTGGCATGTACGTACTTCTGGTCTTGGTGGCCATACTGCTATTCCTGGTTATTCATTGTCTTTAATTTACAGACAGTGATATCACACGTTCGATCCTCCTAAGATCCTGTTTGACAAATATGACATCTTTCCAAGTACAACACCCGCTAGCCAAACCAGATACGGCTGTCATTATCCACTGGACGAATGGATGGCATTGATGCTAAGCTAAACGCCCGCAGACTTTTTATGTCCAGCGTGGACGGACGACCAAGAACCATTACATATAAACAGTACGGTAATTAAAATTAGCATGTCTATTTATCCATGCAATATAATCGATTTTTGTGCGTATGTGAAGGCGGTTCATGAGACTGACGGTGTAAGTCTGCCAGTGCTAGTGAAATGGCTATGGGTAATAAGCGGATGTGCAGATCTGCGGATGTGACAACGGGTAAAAGGTGGAAAAAATCCGCAGATGCTAAGTGCGGATGCGTGGGTAAAAACGGATGTGCGGATCACAGTTGTTTCGTACATTACCAGTCACAAAAGTTGTTGAGTTTTTCAATCATTTGCTCCATAATTAACTGCTCAGTGGATACTCTATAGGTGGCAGTCATTTGAAGTCTGCTGCTGTGAATTTCTTCACAGTTTACACTCTGCAGAGGCCTAAACAATAGCCTAATTCCTGATTGCTAACTCGTCTAGGCTTTTATTCGGAAAAAAATGCTCTGCTTTGTCACTTTACAATGACAACGTACAACGACAAGATACGACGACGACGACGCGCAATAATACACGACGAAGTGCGATGTCAACGTATATCGCGCAGAGACGATACACGACGATGAAGCGGGATGACGACGAATGACGACGATGCACGACAATGCATGACGAAGACGTAAGGTGCGTTCTCAATGCACACGTTTTAACACGCATAAACGATCTCAAATGTATCCGCTATTCTAGGGTGAGGTATAGTTCTTGGATTAGGGCTTTATTGAACAGTCAACTGAGATCGTTCACGCGCGTTAACGCGTGCAGTGAGAACGCACCTGTAGGCCTACAGTGACGTCATGCGATGACAAACGACAACGGATAACGACAACGATGACTACTGAGTGCAGCAAGAAGTTACTATTGTAAAGCCAGATTTGTCAACTTTTTTATTTTGCCAACTTACGATTTTAAATTGGAACGATATGCAAAGTACATTAATTTTAATAACGTGCTAGTCACAAAGCATGGCGCCCAAACGTCCGGCGCGCAAAGGCCCCAAGTTAATGCACGGTTATACACCGCTTATTGGTCCAGAGGCGTGGCTGAGTACGATGAGTAAAATGCGGATGTCCTCCGCATCGACATCCGTCTTTTACCCGTGCCATATCCGCAGATCCGCACATCTGCCTTTTACCATCGTCCTAGTGAAATGGAACGGTCCAAGCAATGATAAACAGCCGATGAACGACGGTAGTCAGCATTAAATCATGCCTGGCGTCTTACAGCTGTGCGCTAGTACCTATATTAATTACATTATTCGTGACGAATAACGAATCTATCTGCAACACAATGCAATAACCTACTTTATTATTTTTTGGATAAATAACTCCACCGTATGACCTCCGCCCACCGACATGTAAATAACAATAATAAGTAAGTAAATATGTTACACCAAAGCTGCTTTGACGATCGTCTCATTCGTGTCATGTCGTTTAGACTAGTCTCCGCAAAAATTGACCTCACTCATTGCCATGGACTACTGACAACCATTTAAAATGTTACCAAAACTCTGGTTTGGTTAGCCTATTTCAGCCACAATCAAAGTCCTTGATTAAAAGAATCTCCGGCCTTCGGTTGAAACTTGAAAGTCAAGAACTACACGGAAAAAGTATATATAAACTTCCTTTCAACCTACACGTATGCGTGGTGCTTTACTTCATTACTAAACTATCTATAATTTTATCATTTAGCTATATTCAACAAAACCATCAGAAGGTATTCAATAATCTACATAAATTCGTCAGATACCACATTCGAGAGATCATGTAGTTTGTTTCTGTCCCAATCGGAGTAAACGATGGGTGCATTTAAACTTACTTTAGAATAAGATGTTAACTGCACTTACTACCTTAACTATTGCTAAGTGAATTTAAATAATACAAACGCGATGCAAATACACGCGATACCAAAGCATTATTCCCATTTACATGGGAATAATGCTAATAATACCCGGTAATCACACAAGTCATCAGTGATAACTTTTGCAAGACAGCTGCAGTATCACAATGTTAAAATAAAATGTTTGCATTTAAGCATACATTGGGCAATTCTCAGTGCAGTGAGTGCAATCAGCTGTCTTACAACAGTGAGTTTTCTTTAAACAGCACAGCACAGCATTAGAACTGCACATTTATTAGTTACACATCAACACAGTATATCATCACCAAACTCAATCATAGTCTGTATGACCAAAATCATTACACATGCTTGGAATTAAACACATGCAAAGAATAGTTGCAATGCTCACATAGGGCAGCTCCAACCCATAATGAATCTTGTTATCAACACACTCAATTACCTGCAACATATGTTGCATTAATCGCAAATTTATCTGACAATTCATCGGTCTCCAATACAACAAACAGACTAAATCAGCACTGCATCAAATTAGGTACATTTTCAGGCTACAGACCCACTGACAATTCGTTACCTTTCAAAGATCTAAGCTAATTCCGAATAGCTGATTTTCTTCTGGTACTGTCAGTACTATGCCCAACTGCCCATCATCATTACTACAGCCCTAAGATACTTCTGCACAATGTCACTTAATCCATAAACACCTTCAGATTTTGACTCATCTGATCCGTGGGCTGCAAGCTTTTGCATAACACTCCAGTTCACACATATCACCAAAGAAAGGGATTACCGGTACTATAAACATCATAAAATAAACATCCGCAGCTGAACAATGACATCAACACCTGTTCACAGAACAGGTCATGTCACCAAACCAAATTACAAACAATAACTGCAACTATGAAGCAAGTTGACGAATATAAACAGATTTTTAGCACTGCTGCTAAAGAACCGTATGTAAATCAACTCTGCTGGTTCGTTTCTCCACAATATTACTCGGAAAGTTATACCCTAAGCATCTCTGATAATAATTTTTCAGAGGTGCTGGGTGTTGCCCAGTGAACAACCAATTAAAAGTTGGCAGTATATAGATCCTTCCCAGTTCTGGATCACTAAAAGGAACCAATTTTTGGAAGTCTCTTCATATACCACTGAGATTAATACAGAATGCCAAAAATAAAACACAGTCCTTGATGGAAGTATGAAATTCTCTGAATGTTTAGACCTAGTTAAATTACATGTACATTTTGGCACAACTTACAGCAACAACCAAATACTGAAAAGGTGCTGGTTCACATCTTCCATTTTAAAACAAACATTCTACAAATGATAGAATATTTGTATCATAATACACAGAATATAAAGCATCAGTTATTTCTGTGACACAACAGCAATATTTACATTATGTATATACACAATCATGGACGAACTGTTACCCAACCCACGTTAAGTAATTAAGTTCTGCACACAAGTCACTCAGAATCAACTGAACTTTCTTTCCACATACCCAAAAATGAAATACACATTTTGCCAGATATGACCCTCTTGAAAATTTCAGTTGTTATCAGAAAACGATCAAAACATGCATTGAGATGCCTTCAACGCGTGGGTTAAACATCTAATTCGAAATTATCCCCAACTTCATAACTTTACTTAACAACAATAATTGCATGCAACGAAGACGTCTCTTTCATCCGAAAGCAAACCTTCCACTTTGGAATGCACATGTTCCAGGCTTAGTATGCTCGGATGCTTTGAATGAGCTGGAATATGGCTAAAACACATACAAACATTCAAGCTGGGGGGTGCAGTGTGCTGACACAAAGATGAAATTTAGCTTCATTCCAGCAAACCATGATGACTGCAAGCAGTAATATAGCAACCAAACAGTGTCCGTATTCATTTGCAAATTGCAGCCTGTTACTACTAGTATTGATTAAGTGCAGATTTCAATAACTGTACTATAAAATTTCTACAGAAATATTAACAATTAATAATACATGTACTGTTAGTTATCTAAAAGTTTGTAAAACAATTTGTTTTCATTTATCAGCTTTATCAATTACTCAGCTAAAACCTCTCTCAAATGAGAAACAACAAACAAATAATATGCTTTTTACGCGCAAAAGCAGCTACTGCTTTCAGCGTATCTTAGCCATCGCAATTCTGTCTGTATGTCTGTCCATCCATCTGTCTGTCACACAGGTGGATCAGTCAAAATGGTGAAGCTAAAATCACCAAATCTTCACCGTCGGCTGCTTGGAAGACTCTAGTTTCAGGAACCATAAGCTTTTCCATAAGTTTGAAGGGGGTCACCCCGAACGAGGGCGCTAATGAGAGGGGGTCGGCAAAATTTGTGATTTTTGGCCAATAAGTCGCTGTATCTCAGTAACGGTGCAAGATAGGGCCTAGGTTACTATTAATCACTAATAAAAAGTCGTACACTGGCTCTCAATTGGTGCCAAATTCAACGACCTTGAACACCAAAATAGGGGGTTTTATGGATTTTTTGGCGATTTCGGGCTGCGACACAAGTCTATATCAATCACAAGATGGCGCCACGGAACTATCGTTATGTGATCCAGATAGAGATAGCGTGAACACCCCAATTTTCAGCTAAACTACTGAACCGGAACTGCTATAGGCTTTCATGCATCTCGTCAGCATTAGCTCAAATTTCTTGTTAAACAATATTTAAAGACAAACCATTTACAAATTCTTAAAGTTTCATATACTTAATTAATTGAGTGAGCACAGCCCTAATTTAATAGTAGCTACCTACATTAAACACTAGACTCTAGCTAAACAAATAACCATATATAATTATAATGCAGCACTGCTAAAGCTGTAGAGAGACAAAGCAAAGATTAACAGACAATGAATTTGTATATACTAATATGAAGTTGTGAAACATGACTACAGTAGAATGATAAAAAACTACTTAAGCTATGCAGTATGCAGTGTGCACTTTAAAAACACAAACTAGCTGAATAAATCAGTGCCCGATTTACGTATTTGAGGGCCCTAGAGAAACACAGTTATGGAGCCCTGCTTACCTTTTATCAGCCCCAGTGCCAGACAGAAATAGCTGGGGAGGCTGGGAAGGAGGCAAGGGAGGCTAGGTCAAGCACCGAAGGCGTGAGAATGTCAGAGAATGTATGTGCCAAAGGGTGGGGTGTAAAAAGAGGGGTTCCCTTCCCACTAAGGAGAGGTCTGGGAAGGGCATAGCCACTCCCAATTTTTCAAAATTTATGTACCAAACGGTGGTTTTGACGCTTTCTGGTGCATCGTTTTTAAGCTGTGTCGGCAGAAGTAGAACATAATCTATTCTTAGATTACAATGCTGGAACGTTGGTGTACTCAACAATTTTGTGCAGAGATTTTCAGGGTTCTCCTTAAGGACAAAACAGCACAATGAGGAGGCTGGAAAATCCAAAAAATCGAAGCACAGGACTGAGAGTAGAGACGGGGTTCTTAAGTTATAGGCAGGGGCGTATTCAAGACTTAAGTTAAGGGGTGATGTGAAGTAAGTGGGTCTGGCAGACAGAAGTCCGCACTGGGGTCTATGGCAAAGCCCCATTAGGGGGTCTGTTGATGAAGCCCCCCAGAAGGTAAAACTATTTTGTGTATAAAACCATGGATTTTTAGCAGTGGCGTAGCTAAAATTTTTTCCATGGGGAAGTGAGTCTAAATGTCCTTCCCTATCCCATTCCCTTCTCTCCTTTTTTTCTCCCTTTCCCTCCTTTTCCCTTAAGGCCTATTGTTCTCTCCTTTCTTCCTGTATCTTTCCGCCTATTTCTTCCTTTCATTTTTTCCCCTTCCATCTCCCTTTTCTCCCATTCCCTTTTCATTTCCTTCCTTTCACTTCCCCTTTTCTTCCTTTTTGTTTCAGCTACGAGACCTGGGGTAGCACTGTGAGCTTCTCCAGTGAGGTCTAATAGAGAGCCCCAGCTGAAATCAAAGTTGGTGCATTACCGTGTAAAACATAGGATCTGATGGCAATGCTTTAAAATATTTTTGTGAGAGTTAATCGACCAAATTAGTGCAGTTCAAACAACGAAAAAAAATTTTGAAAGAGGCTGGAAAAGCTTTTTAAGCTCCCAATCAGTTAAGTTAAAACTTACAATTAGGCAACTACCTTAAATGGCAGTGAACGACGTTGCACATGATCTGCTAAATGAGATCCTTAAGGGCCACCTATAGATCGAGGGCCCTAGGCCGCAACCTAGTCAGCCTATTGGCAAATCCGGCCACGGAATAAATATGTATATAGTGCAAAAGTGACTGACAATACCTGAGCCACAAACGACGAAAATGAAGAGACCCAATAGCCACGGACCAACTGGTAACTTGTCCTCCTCCTGTTTCTGTAGACCGCCACAACACAGAGAGATGGCTTGCAAACTAACATGACACTAAATTATTGAAGAACATGAAAATTGTCATAATGGTGCTCACACTGTTAAAGAGTGCTTATTGTCCACTCTGTCTCTGCAATGGAGCTTATTGGCAGCTACATACAATGAATAAGGTGTAACTGTCTCTAAATGATCACTCTGCATGGATGCAAAACATGACACAAACAATTTACCAATATGTAGTCCTATGAACTGTTTTAGACATGAAATGAAATGGCCCGAGACCCAAGAGGTAATGCCGAGACTATATAGGCTCAGAGAGAGATAAGATGTATAGATTCAAGACCAAGACACTGAAATAGTCTCAAGCCTTTGAGGGTATTTTTTTGCTAACTTTTTTCATGAGCTTTTAACTTTTAAACTACAGAGATGCATCAAAGGACACTGCAGTTACTGCAGTCAACAGAGATAGCTTAGAATAACTTTAACTATAACTAATGTGGCTTGAATAAATTCATGCACACCAACTTCAAAGCTGCTGACAAACATAGTTACGGACCCGTTGCATCCACGTCTGGGCTAACTACAGAATTCAGAGTGTGAGCATATGTCTATTCTATAGGAGAGAACAATGCAGCACAGGTTTAAAATGCTTGATGTCGAGTTTATTTGTGTTTATTTATGAAACACTCTATAGTCTATACTTTTTAATATTGTGTTATTTTAATTTTAAAAATTTCACCTGTTAAAATTAGCTAATTACTGCTCGCCAATCTTCATGACCATACCAGCAGCGATAAAAAGTGTCACACCAGATTTTATAAGCTAGGCAATTACACGCAGTTTGCGTAGACGCACTGTACTCGTCTAGACGCATTTTCGCTCCCGCTCTCAGACGCACAATACGATATGGCTCAGACTCACCAGAGGCAAACGCACCGGACGCATTTTACCGACACCCCGATCTGCGATGTTGCAACAGCTAACGCTGTAATTAAGCTGCAACTTATTCATTTAGACATCTCCTAACCCTATTTATAACCCTAACCTTATCCCTAACCTTAACCATAATATTAACCCTATCCCAAACCATAGTTCTAACTTTGTTGCGACATCCGCCGATCCGCACATCCGCCTATCCGCTTTTTACCATCGTTCAAAAAACGCCTACAACATATGGCTTACGAGCGATTTCGGAACGTTTCCACGATTTGTGACATTTTTGCTGTGCTTTTCATTCGCCAATCGCATCTTCTGTTTCGGTGCCATCATGCAACAACACCACCAATCGGATGTTAAGATAGAAAAACTCCAATATCTCAAATTGTTTTTGCAAATCTTGACACGTAAATAACAACAAAAAGCGGAAAAGGAAATAACGTGACGTCACAAGATTCGTGATTACTCCGATAAGTAAGAAAATGTTCGTGATCAAGGCTCTAGATGACACGCGGTACAGGTACTAAAGTACAGTTCTTTCGAAGTGTGGTCTGTGGAGTAAATAAATATGTGTGAAAACTATAATAGTCTCACTTCAGCGAATAGAGTTAAAGCTAATATTATTGACTGTATTATATCAGTATGTCATTATAGCGCGATCAATCGACTTCTGCCAAGCGTCATTCTATAGCTGCCAAGTATCGACTCGAGCTGTCTGCAGTTCTTTTTACGAGGATAGTCGTATAGTCTCAGTAATGTCCTGCCAGCAAAACCTAATCATGCACCGGTGCTTAGACATGTAGTAGGCTACCTAATATAAAATGTGCACGCATATCTAGCCTATGTAAATTTACGGTAGCGTCATGCGCGATCATACCTCACGATGCGGCTGTCTCTGGTTGGCCTGCGAGATTGCGGCGCCGAGCAGTAGGCTATCCGGAATTCCAGATGGACTGGGCCTACATTACTGTCGTAGAAAGCAGGCACGTACATTGTCAACTGAACGGTCTTAAATCTGAATCTATATATGCAGCCGAAGTTCAAATTCAATGCCACAAAGTGGAAAGTATGGTGAATAGGCTATGTGGGGTGGAGTGCTACCTGTATGCGGGATCATGGGATGGGAGAAATTCGACGGCAAACAGGAGCTAGAATCCTGTGATGAACATCAACGACCTATATGCCCCTATACTTGGTAGTTGTACATGTAATTATTTGCTAACAACTTGGGAAGTAGACTAGCCTATAGGCCTATAGTTAGTTATATTTGTGCCAAAAGTTATCAAATTTGGTAATAATTTTGCACATTCTTTGAAACGTAATCTCAGTATATGGCCTACAGCAATAATTAAAGTGTCTGCAACATTGTATCTACAGGGTACAGTTAGTCTTATTGACACTCGCGGATCCGTAGACGGGAAACGACGGGGGGTGATCGTCCCCCCTAGGTTCAAAAAAAACAAAAGTGTACAAAACTGTTACAAAAATTTGTACCAAACAGCCCAAACTTAACCTCTGCTGCACGTAATTTGCAACTTCTGCAATACCCAGTCCCCCTTCGATCCCGCAGTCCTCCCGTTGCGCTCGACCTATTCGCCCGCTCGATCCTCGATCGATTCTCTTTCCTTCCGCCCGTATCTATCTGGATCCGCCACTGAGTGAATTGGTGCAGTAGGCCTATACACACGGTAAGTTCTCTGTAGTGTTGTGCAGTTTTGAGAATGCCTGATGACGTCAGAGCAGTGGCGTCGTGGCCGGGGAAGCACGGGGACAAACGGGGTAATTGTCCCCCCCTTAAATTTTGTGATGTCGGAAAAATTTTATTTTGTTTGGAAATTTTAATCAAATCATTTAATTGATGCAAAATTTGCGGCTGAAAAACCCCCGATCGGCATTTTGCGAAAAAAATTCAAAGGCAAAATTAAAATTTTTAGCGCCACGTAATCTCCTCTGTAGAAAATTTGGAGTGTCTGCAGTTTTAAAATTGCAACTTCGTGCTCAGCCTACTTCTTTAAACCCACAACGACGACAACGCCGCTGTGTCAGAGCAACTTGTCCCAGTCGAAGTCATCATCGATGCAGGCGTCGAGTAGCAGCTGACTGTCGTAGCTGGCAGCAGTCAATGGTGACGTCATGCCCACTGCACCGCGCGCCAACAGCTGCTGCTGCTGCAAACACCGCAACGTATAATAGTTTAGACTTTAGAGAGCTATCAATCGAACACGATCACATCGGAATATTTTAAAAGTATTCAATCAGTTTTTAGCCGACCGTACTTTAGTGACGGTCGAGCTACTGTCGTCGTTGTCGTCCGTCCGTCCGTCTGTAACGGATGCATTGTGGCTAAACGGTTAGAGATATGGCCTAGGTTGATATTAATCATTGATAGAAAGTCGCATATTGGCTTTCAAATGACATGAAAATCATCGACCTTGGATGACGTTGAAAGTCACTGACAACTAGTGCGATCGGCTATTCTAGCGACAGCTAGGCTTCTTGTTCTGAAAGCGCATACATAGCAAATAAAACTAGAAATTTGGGGCAAAGCCCAACGTGAGTCCGCCCGGCGCCCTAAGTCCGATTGGGGGAAATTAGAGGGGGGAGGTAAAAAAATTCCCGGCATCAAAGTCACGTGCCCCGAACTCAAATGCATTGGCATACGCCGAACGCGCATTGTCGACTTAGGGTAGGTCAACGTGAGCGCTTATAACTTTGTTCGTGGTGGAACCGAATTTCACAAATTTTTTCTTGTTCAACGCCGAAAAGATCCTTCTCGTCAACGCCGTTTAGATTTTGTCACTATCTTCATCAATTCCAGAGATATTTGCGGTCAAACTCGAAAGTTGTCGTAAAACGTACTAAATTTTGGACATTTTTTGCCCTCCCAAATTTTAAGGGGGGCGGTGCCCCCAAACTTCGTACTTGCGTTAACACTCCAACCTAGAGGCGCGTCAAGTGCCAAAGTTTCGTCAGGCTACACTTCTTAACTCCGAAGTTATAAGCGCTCCTTTATTGCATTTTAAGCCAATTTTTGACTCCCCTTTGAAAAAAGTTGTAGGGGGTGCGCTAGTTAGACTTGGTCATTCTCTAGCGCGTGTAAAAATTTGGAAGCGCAGCACCCCCTAGGGGCCGAAATATGGTCTTCCGAAAAATGCGACTTAGGGTAGGTCAAAATGAGCGCTTATAACTTTGTTCGTAGTGGACGGAATTTCACAATTTTTTTTGTTTAACGCCCAAAGGATCCTATACGTTGTTTAGATTCTGTCGCTATCTTCATCGGTTTCAGAGAAATTCGCGGTCAAACTCGAAAGATGTCGTAAAACGTACTTAATTTTGGACGTTTTTTGCCGTCCCAAATTTTAACGGGGGCGGTGCCCCCAAATTTCGTACTTGCGTTAACACCCCAACCTAGAGCCGCGTCAAGTGCCAAAGTTTCGTCGGGCTACACCCCCTAACTCCGAAGTTATAAGCGCTCCTTTATTGCATTTTAAGCCAATTTTTGACCCCCCTTTGAAAAAAGTTGTAAGGGGGGC
>Ga0209367_1009267_pt1 | contig 13378 bp, 10 predicted proteins | sample WorMetLIZISLAND2_FD_187412 | JGI IMG/M metagenome (GOLD analysis project Ga0209367, IMG submission 187412) | Marine gutless worms symbiont microbial communities from Max Planck institute for Marine Microbiology, Germany - Olavius geniculatus... ... | reverse complement strand
CATTTAAGGACTTGCACATCGAAAACAGCAAAAATTACAAAAGGTGATATTATTCAGCAGCACATTGACACACAGTCAGTGTGATGCGGGCAATATCGCCTTTTGTAATTTTTTTGCTGTTTTCGATGTGAAAGTCCTTAAATGTTGCCGTTAACAAGTGTATAAACTAATGTTTTGTACATTTATTACTATTATTAGCAGTACACAGCAAGAAAACTAAGATTTCAAATGCATGTAAAACAACTCACATCATCAGTTACGCATAGATAGATGACACCATCGTCAGCAACGTAATGAAACAAATAGCTGCATACATCACACATGCTCACTGCTGCATGTACATGATATACTGCATCAAGTTCCACTAATATAATTAATTTAAAAACATCAAACTAATGCATATTTCAAAATACTTAATTACAGCACCAATTAGGACCCAGAATGTATAAACAAATCATAGGCAACAATCTTCTACCACACTCACCCTATATGCAAACTTTCAACTTTATATATATTACATTTCACGAGTTATAATTTCAAGAAAAGCATTACTTAATACTTATAACTAACCACCCAATTAGATCAGTTAAAATACCACGTAGACATAGCTGTGCTAAGAAGTAAACTAATGTTTCTTTTTCTTGGGGCCAGTGCATCATGCAGTGTGCACGTTTACACCCAGCCTCCACTTGTACTCATTGCATCAACCCACACAGATGGGATGGCCATGCTAAGCTGACCTAGGTGACTGGCTACATCTGAGATGGTATTCCAGTATCCATCTGGCTACTTACTGAGCCCAGTGTGAAGTAACTTCATCAATCAAACACAGTGTGTTAAATTACCACTATACAATACGACACGTCTCAACACACAACTGACGATTGCCAGCCATTTTAGCCAATCACAAATCCAGAGATTGGCAAGCTGGTGGCATCTCAATCTCAACTTCAAGATTACAAAAAATAGCTAAAACAGTACCTTTTATAGTGTAAGATAACAAAATATCAATTACAGCTATCTCATGAAAATTATTGATATATGCAAGAGTGCTTGCTGTGCACTGTAAGTTGCATTTTGATAGTCACAGTCACTATTCACAGTTTGATACACCTACCTATCTAAATGAATCCCGGGACTGCAATCACTACACATAACATAAACATAAACTGGACTAACTACCTGCCATGTGAATAAGTCAGCTTGTTGTTGTCTGGAGATATCTTGGCAAGCACCTGTTCTGTGACCTCAACAAAGTTTCCAGCACAGGCAGCATGCTGAGCAAGAATTGTCGTGCCTCGAGCAATAAGAGCAAACAATATTGCCATGATGTTACACAGACACGTTGTCAAATTCTGATGTTCATCTGCAACAAAGCACAGTTCAGCATGTTCAGTGCATACCGAAAAATACCATTAAACCACTCACCACTATGCATTGTTTATTGTAAACATACGATGCAGCATTTGTATACTCTGTACACACTTTGTACCCTGATTGAAATAAAAATGTCTTAAGTCTATAACTAAAACTCAGTGCTGCACAAGCGCTTAAGATTGCTCGTATGGCAAATTCACCATTCTCTGATATGAACGAAAGTAAAAGAAATAAACTGATAATAACCTAGCCTTGCATCAATGCTGAAATTTCAGGATTCCTAGGATTTAGAACAAAAACAATATTTTCCCTAGTAAAAAAACCAAAAAAATGGAATGGATATTTTCATATTTTGATTGACTTGATTGACTATCACCCCTTCCATGCTGGACCAAAAAAATGAACTTTTGTCCACCAACAAAAAAGTTATAGATGCAGATGTTGACCCACCCAAAATTGACTGTGCATGCAATTTTGGACAACTTTAAAGTTTGGTTGCCAGTATCTCCGGAACGGATCAAGAGATCAACAACTGGAAAGAAACTTGATTGACTGCCATCACTCCGCATTTGACGAAAAAAATTGGTGAACTTTGGTCCAGTAACCAAAAAGTTATAGGCGCAGATGTAGACCTCCTTAACTCGACAATGCACGTTCTATGTATGTTAATGCATTTCAGTTCAGGCCACGTGATTTTGCTACCATGGGTATTTTGACCCTCCCCCAAACTTTTCACCTAATCGGTCTTACAGTGCTGGGCGGCCTCACGTTGGGCTTTGCCCCACATTTCTAGTTTTTGTCTTTGTTTTTCTACCAGCGAAAGTATGTGCTAACGAAAGTTCCAGTTACACACCACACTGTTGTGTGTAACTGGAACTTTTGTTTGCACATACTTTCACTCACGGTAGCAGGGAGAGTGAGTTCCCATGAGAAGGTGTACTTTGCGGAATGTGGAATGCAGAAATTTGAAAAACTGTATTCTGCGGAATTTCACCTGTGGAACATTCAGCAAATTACACCTTAGAGTTTTTTCGCATTTTGCATTCCGCAAAATTCGAATGAGATCAAATAATCAAATTCACATAGGCTTAGGCTTAGAATTTTAGTCTTAAATCAACTTACGGCCTAACTCATGAAACGCCTTGAAGTCCGTCAACTCACGAGTGTAAGCCAGCACATCACACACGAATGCAAGGTCAACTTAAGTACCCTAAGCCTAATCCACAAACAATTCCTGATGCTGCACAAAAAAAAACCGAGTCGCTTGTTCAGGTGATTAGGTAGCCTACTGTGTTATTTCATATGACCGACTGACTGCCGTGAAGGTACGATCACAGACGGCTACAGAAATCAACTCAAATAGGTTACGGAGAAAAAGGTTACCGCCGCGGCGAAAGCCATGTCGTTGGATTAGGTAATGTGCAAAGACTGAGTCACTTGCTCAGCTCAGGTAAATATTGCTTAAAATTTGTAAGCTTCGACTATACATTAGGCTTAATTTGTGTACAGCATCGTCATTGTCAATTTTTTCTATGTCGCATTAGTTTTAGAAACGCTTCTAGTCGAATTTTAACTTTTTTAAATAAAAAATTAAAAAGACTGTGTTAGAAATTAGCTTCTAGCAGACTTTGGTCTGATAGAAGCTAACTTTCACTATCTCCACTGACTTTGTGCATGATATTTGGCGTTTTTGCAGGCCTAAAGATATTAGGAGATAACTATGAACTTTATAAGAAATACTTGCATAAGGAAAACATTAATGATAAAATGACTATGTAAAAATACAACGCGGGTCACATATTAGTCTGATACTAAATCAAGTTCACGTAGGCCTACCAAAACAATGATGAAAATAATAAACCTACTATTCTCCTGCAAAGCACAACATGGCTTCTGGGCATGGTGGTCGAGCGCTCTGTAGGACTGTACACCTATTCAGTTGACATAACTCAACAAAAAGAACATTTTCCGCAATTTTAATTCCGCAAAATACACCTTCCCGGTTCCCACAGCACAAGAAACCGCCAATGCATCTGACAGAAGTGACAACTAACAGCAAAAAGTTACTACACACGAAAAACAGGAAAGCACATGATTACCATTCAGTCATTTTTCTGCGGTAATTACGCAGATATCTGACGTTGTTTACTCGCAATCAAACGTAAACAAACGATCACACGACAAAAAGTTGTCGTGATATTGACGTCATGCAATAAATAAGTAACCCGCAGTTATTAACTCCGACAGTGTCGTCTCATCGGTCAACGCTTTTTGGCCGACCGTTAGATCGAGCCTTGAGTACGATATGCAGTAGCGAATTCAAGGATGGTACCGGTGAATAGGCCGACGACCCGTTTCTTCAGGCTGTCTATAACAACCATGTCTATCTGCAGCGGTTTGGCCGCAATTCTGAATGCAACAGAGCTACATGTAGCCATCATACACGTGCGCCAAATTACTATCTAACGTATTCTAACGTTGATTATAGCGTTTGATATAGTAGCATCATAGCGTGTATGGACAGCGGTCACTCTGGGAAATCACTTTGTTTTCGTTCACCAAGTCAGATGCTGGCCTTCGAATCGGCCCACCCTAGCGACAGCTAAGCTTGATTTACATTCTTTTGTAGTATCTACAAAGTTGATGAAACACTTTTGTGAGGCATTTTACAAGGCTAACAGTTTCAAAAATTAGTTTCACCACTAAAAATAAAAAGGACTTGCGTCTATTTTACGATAAACAAGTTAAAAAGGCTCGAGCACAGAAGCACTTTACAATTTCAAGGAAGGGAGATAATACAAGAGTAGCAACCATTGAATAACACTCGGACTTGCAGTACAGTGACTCACAGCGAGTGAGTGAGTGAGTGAGTAGGGTTTAACGTCCCGCCGATCCAGTGTAGGTCATTTCGGGGACGGCCTTTTCAGGCATAATGCACACAAACACATAATAATGGAACGGTAAGTTTAAACTTTACAATAAACAGAAAGTTTAACCTTTACAGAAACAGTACAGGTACCGCACGCAAATATAAAGGCCCACCACTGCGCCAATTAGCTACACTTGGCCTTCGTACTTCATACTCACTTCTCAAACTCATCAGAGTAGGAGGCTGAGTTGACCTGAGCACACATTAATTATTCAAGGTAATGGCTGTAAAAGTATTAGATTCCTTTTAGAAGCTGACAAAAACGCACAGCTAAATCAACACAGAGTTCTAAAGCACGCCTGTGACTGCATTTGATAAAGAATGGTGGCTGATCGGCGACAACTGTGTCCCACAAGTCAAATGAATAACAATATAAGTCCACACAGTTGCTGTAAGATGAAGCACGTTGTTAAGAAAATATTTACAGCAGGCAGACATTCACTGTAATATTCAATGAAAGAAGAGACCACCAAACTGGAATGAATACACGTTAACAATTAAATGACAAAACATGTTAGCACAGTCAGCAAACAAGAGTTCAATGTAACACTCGACACAACAGAACGTCATCAAAGACGAGTCTACAGGCAACCAGCTGCACTGGGGTATAGATAACCAAGCTCGAAACAACCAACACAGAATTTTAAAAACAACTAACCATAAAGCAACAAAATTACTCTACTCAAAAATACAAAACATCATAAAATCCTAAAATTACAATATGATCTCTTTGTTATTTATACTGAAATTCTGCTTCTGAATCACGAGGCATATATTCACATGTACAACATTCTAAATATTCAACTTTTGTGTACTGTGAAATACTTCCCTGCAAAAAGTGTATGATGAGCAAATTTCAGGCAGATTTGAAGGCCAAGAAAACAACTACTGGAGATAGATACACAACTGCAGATATTGCTGGTAAAAACAAACTAAATTCACAAGGCTATTTTTAAAGCTGGTAGCGTTTAATCAGATGTATGACAGTACTATTGTCATCATACAGAAAGGCCACAAGATTTGAAAATCAAGTACATACAAAGAAACAAAAACAGCCACGTTTCACTAACAGAAACAAAAAAAACACTTTCAATGTTAGCTGTTACCTGTGAGCAACTATGTAAGAACAAATGGCAAAAGCCGCAAAATACATGGCATTGTGTCAGTACATACAATGCACATCCACCATAGTTTGCTGCAGAACACCACTAAAATCAACCCATCAATATTAGTATGCTGGCCCATTAACAGAGCAACATACAAGGACTGAAAGCACAAATATTTAGTTAGTTATAATTTCTTTGAACTAATATGACAATGATTTCTATACTGCATGCACGCTCACTGGAATGCATTATGGCAAGATGGCAGGGTCGCAGCATAAATTTAAATGAGCATGACCAATCAAATAAGAGCAATACTCAAAGAATCCTAATTTGGCCACCAAAATGCAGGCACCCCTTATGAGGACAGCTGAAAATATACACGTGACAATAACACACGAATATCACACAACAAACCTGGTTCTTGGAGCGAACGTAAAACGACACAGATGGAATGAATTGATATCAGAACTGCAAATGCTATCCAACACATCATCATTATACCAGCTACTGTCAACAACTGCCTTTCTTGGACCAGATCAACACTACACAACAAATTCAAGGCCACACTTATTGGCAAAAGGCAGGCTTGCAGTAACATGGTATATCTGGTGGCACACAGGACATCATCAGCTGACAGTCATCAATCTCATAATGCTGTCTATTAGAGGACAGGGGTGAAAATGCACAGCAATGCATACCACAACAACACCACTACTATGCAATGCATGCCACTTAACACAAAGTGTGTCCCAAACATAAACAATTTCCCTGATAAGATCTTTTACCTGACAGTTCCATGACATTCTCCAAATTTATACCAATTTGCTGTATTTTACTAAACTGTTAACTTCCCAAACTAGCAGCTGTTACGTATAATTTACATATACAAATAAGCCTTCAAAATACACCATCAACGGTAACATTGAGTCAATGAGCGAGTCAGTAGGGGTATAACATCCCGCCTGACACAGTATAGGTCATTTTGGGGACGGCCTTTTCAGGCAAAATTGCACAAACACATAACAACAAAACACAAAGTTTAACCTTTACAAAAAGTTTAACCTTTATAAAACACAAAACACAAAAAATGACCTAAATCTAAAATCGTAAGAACTGCCAATTATAATTGTGTATATGTAACGATAATAATTTTGGCAGTTCTAATAATCTTCCCGGTTATCCTCCAGACAGTCATCAATGTTGCAGCATACCAAATGACTTGCTAACAGATCTTACAAAATTACATGCATCAAAACATTTCTGCTGGACTACAGCTAAAAGTCCATAGCATCTAAAAGTCACAGACTTGTTTAATTATTACAAAAATACCTGCACCGATTAACACCAATATCAATGTGTGCTTCCTTGAGATATACCTGGATAAGTATAGAACAGGTTTAAGAGGCAAAAATTGGAAATATTAGTGTAAATATGTTAAACTTCTAACAATATCACATCAACAGTAACATGTGTGTATCATTCTGTTCTCAATTTACACAATAATCAGACCAAAACTGAAATTCAGCTGTATCATTCAACAACACCATCAAACATTAAGGAAAAGCAAAAATGCACAATTTTTAACTTGAATGTGCAACATTCTTTAAAACTCACAACAAAATGTAATTCCAGACAACACAAGATGTCTTTAACAATAAACATTTAAAAACTGACTTAAAATTCAGTGTACTAGCATACTGAAAAAAAATGTCATATTTTAACATTAAATTATAAAAATAAGTTCACTACTAAATTACTTCACTGCATAAAGAATTCTGATATTAAACTTTCTTAGGTTATTACACCAACGAATCAAGATTAATCCAAAAAACTCAAAAAAGAGAAAAACCTCTATGAAGGCTGACAACAGCACACACCTATTGGTCAATAGTCAGTCAGCATCACAAATAATGAAATCAAAATGCAATACTTAGCACACACAGATCACTAACCCAATATTGCAACTTCGTTAAAATTTGGACAATTCACATATTTTCAATGTTAAACAGACTTAGGTAGGTGCATAAATAAAATACATAAACACATTCTTGTCCTAAGACTACAGTTTCAAAAATTATCTTCATAATATAAGAAAAAAACAAAACATCCTCAGCAAATAACAATATCAAACTTAAACATAAGTTTTATATACAACTAAGTAAGCCACACACACAACAGGCCAACACAGGGATATTTGAAAGATACAGAGATAATCAATCATAAACAAGAAAAACTAGTTAAAATGTTTAACTGATCAAAACTGTCAACATTCAACTGATTGTTAAAATCCACAAGGTTACAAAAATGGAACAACAAAAATTACCGAATTACTAAAAAGCAAATTAATTAGACATATCCAAAAACACTACAAACAAAACGCAGTAAAAAACTTTAGTTGTCAGGTGTTAAATACATGAATTTCTGAATTAGAATATTGCTACACAAGCGTAACGATCACTTTACAGCATAAAACTCAGCACATGCTGTCAAACTTGTTTTAAAACATGTCACAAAGAGTTAAGCAATGCTTCCATGTTCACTTGCATAATGTTCAACAGAAAGCAAAAGATAAATAACTTTATAAAGAGCCCACAAGGCCCTATATCTGATCATAAAACCAACAATGGATAATCTTATTAAACAAGTAATTTGAGCAAAGCTCACGTGATGCGCGATAGCAGCGGTCCTGCCACTTTGGCAATCAATGTTGGCCTACAGCAATAAGATATTAATGCATCTTGAAAGAGTACTTACATTAGAGGTCTCCATATGAAAGACTCCTTGAATTTAAGAGATCAAAACTTAAGTTTTTAAAAATGTACATTCTATGCTAAAAATGTCATACGCAGGTTGTCCAGGTCCATCTCCAGCCATTTTGGCGCAGTTCACTCTTAAATGCGTTGCAGCCAAAAATCACAAAAAATCATTAAAAACCCCTATTTTGGAGGTTTAAGGTCATACACAAGATAGTAGCGGTAAAATAACCACTTTCTGGGGGAGAGAGGGTAGCCGTCTTTGACACCCACCTGCACCAGCCTCTTTGAACCAAGGAAGTCGGGACTTGGACTGCTAAAATGTATGTTTAATGCTAAAAATTTCATATGCAAGCTGTTTTGGTCTGTCTCCAGCCATTTCATCACAATTCAGGGTTAAAATGTGCACTGCATCCAAAAATTACCAAAAAATTCACTGAAAAACCTCTTTTTGGGAGGTTCAAAGTCATCGATGTTGATAAATCTAAAAAGCCTGCCACCAGTGCTTGTTATGATAAGCATCATGTCTACCTATCTGCAACCGTTTTTACACTATACAAGCCAATAACGGCAAAATAAGGTCTTTTCAGGGGGGTACCCCTCTTTGATGCTCTCATTTGAGGGAAACCCCTGCACCCAGGGGCACGAAATTTTGTCACGACAAACTAGAGTCCTTGAGGTAGCCCCACGGAGAAAATTTTGTGATCCTAGCTTGCACCGTTTTGACAAAATACAGCAGTGTGACAGACAAACAGACAGACGGACGGACAGACGCCCAGACCATGGCTAAGACACACGAAGCATTCTGCTATCGCACATAAAAACCAGTACTTTCACAAAAAATTACACACACTGGATCATTGCAAAATGCCTTCAGCAATAGCTGCAGAAGGCAGAATCTAAGAACGTAGCACAAGTTAACAAATTCAAACAATTAGCAACAACAACGCAGTGACTCCCATATATGTACAAGCTATTCTTATGTTTCTCACCACAGACAAGATGCAAAAAATTCATGGAATGTTGTTAACATGAATATAACATGGTACGTGCGATTCAAAGTACTTCTGAGCTGGACAACAGTAAATCTGTCAACATCTCAAAATAAAACATACTTACACTGAAATGTAAATAAGTAACCACTGCACCTGCATTATGCTGAACTATCTCAACCAAAACAGGAAACAGTAACTGTCCTAAAATTTACGTTGAACTAACTGAAGGCCCGTGTCACACACTAAATAACACACATGAACACAAAGCACCACAATAGTGACAATATATATGCAGGTAAGTGTTTTCAACTACTGTAGCTTTTCAATCGACATAAATGAAACAGTTTCATCTTAGAAAAAAACACACTGACTGATGTCGCCAAATTACTTCCCACAAAAATGCCGTAAAAAGAAAAAATATGGCAAAAAATGACATCATCGTCCATAGTCAGCGACATCGTGTTTCAAATGTGACTTACAACAAGTGGAGAAAGTTCACACATATTAACACTGTGTCACTTATTCGAACTACATGTGTGCATGTCAGTGAACAGCACTACACTGTGGTTAAGTGGTGATGTTATACTATAAACACATACTGACAGGAGTGAAAAAATGGGCAGACTTTTGTCATCTCACTCGACACAAAAGATCATTTCACAGTTGGTAATTATTAGTGATTTCCAAAGGAAACCTAATGGCAATAAAGCAAAAATACAACCAAACACACAGCACTAATAAAAAACTGAACAAAATGGACCCAGTCAAGCAAAACAAACTCAATCCACGATGCATTTGTTGCTCTGACATCAATAACTTGTGATGTTTTTGCATGTATGGAAAATGAAGCCTGCAAGTAGAAGCAAAGTTAAATTTTCACGTACAAATGACGAATCTATTCGTATGATTTTAACAACTTTGCTACCACAACATGCAGCACCAGACACTAACCAACAAGTAAGCATACAATAACAATTAAGGTCTAGCTTAACCACTGCATCAATTATCAAGTTAATCAATATGTTACAATTAACCGAACTTACTTACAAACAAAATGATAATAAATAAAATATAAACATATTTAACTTAACAAACTAAATTAAATTCTGGCTATAATGATAGCCATGTGTGACAGTCTTTTTGTGCCTGCTACTAGGCTCCATATAGAAATATCTATAATTAGGCCTAAAAATCTACTCTGAATCAAAGGTTTTTAAGGCATTTTAGTTTCTAATGTACAAAAAGATACTTCTGTTTTGAGTGGATGAAATAACGTCAAAACTCAAAGATCGTTATTATAATATCAAATTAAATTTAATTATATGATTATATTAAAAAATAAACAAGAAATAAAAACCATAGAATGTAAAATTTCAACTTTTGACGTTTTTAAGGTTTTGAAAACCTAGTATTTCTAACCAATTTTCCAGTCCTAATCTATTCCTCATAGCATTAAAAGTATATCTGCTTCGTTTGCAATTGAACAACTTTCACCAGTGATCAGTGACTGCACCACTGGACTGGTCCCTCCATCAATACAAAGATTTCATAAAAAATCAACTCAACTGTACTACAACTGCATGGAATGTCTAAACGGAATTCCCAATAAGACACTGACACATTCTGGAAATTCACCACGTTACCATTCCAGTCTCTTAAAAATACCACACAATTCACAACAGAAAATAAAAACGTGCAACAATACATTAAGTTAACTGCTGTACAGTTTACAGATAATAAACACTAAGCATTAGAAGAAAGTTCCATTAGCAAAAAAAAACAGCAAATTTAAGTGTTTAGTTGAATCATGAATAATGCACCTCTATTGTCTGCATGCAACAACGTTGACAGATTTATAAACAAAGAACATTGAAAAATTCAGCAACAAACATAAATGAACAAAAACAACATCATGGACAAGAACAAAATTAGCCACCCGATGAAATACCAAGCATTGTTAGAACAACTTACAAGTAACACAAATTAGTGCAAGTAGACCTACATAAAAACCAAACTTTAACAAATCAATATAAATGGATTTAAACAATAATGCACATAGAAACAACAAAAAATGATGCAACTGCAGCCTGTCAGAATTACGTTTTACGGATTGATTAAAGTACACTGCAATGTTAAGCCACGACTTGCATTAAATGCTGCTGACATCACGCTGTGCAGTAACCGTAGTTTTACTAATGAGCATCATCGGTAAAGCACTTTAAAAATTAGCACTTAAACTCGAAGCTTAAATGTTACATATAGGCACCGAACAAACAAGCTAATTATCTACTTTAGCATTCACTTAGATGTATTAGGACATTAGAAAACTACAGAAAGTATACAACACACCAGACTGTCTGTGGCTCAACACTGTTAGTTGGCTGATAGGAAATACATTGGGCCTGTACACACACTAGCTGCGAAAACTCCCAAGAGTTCTTGTTGGGAGAAACATTGAATAATAAGTAAAAATAGCAGTAGTAGTTGAACTTGAAAAGGTATAGTTACATTAATAAAAACAGAATTTCTCCTGCACAATACACACACTACAAAACAAATTGCATGCCAGAGCAGGAGTTGTATAGAAGTACTAATGCCCAATTACTGAAAATGTCTACAATCAAAAACTGTGCTCCATAGACAATGTGGCATTTACTGCAACTGCCAACGATGACAACTCTTGTCATCTATCAACCAAAATGAAGAAATTTTTGCACTGGTTTAACCACAGCCGAACAATCGACTCCTAACTGCTGGCAGTAGAGTGTGTGAAACAGGATATTCTACAATGAATTTAAGAGAATTAATTTCCGATTAAACAATGCAAAAATAATTCAAATAGATTAATATTCAGCACAGCTGATCTGTCACATCATTCACTCACAGAAACCAAGAGTACCGTACTGCCACAAAGTATATCAAGTACAGAACCAGAGATCAACATCCTACAAGACTCAGCGTGAAGATGAAATACACTGTACTAATCACTATTTTCACTGCTCTGAGCAAATGTTATTAAACCAGATTAACCATTCAACCTGCAGGTGCATAAAGGTAAGCAGCCTCCAGAAGTTACACAAAATATATACAGTAGCATATAAGGAACATGGCAATAATTAACCTAGCAGCCAGTTTTCAAACTCAACTCACTACTCACAGTTCTACCTCAAGGCCTCATCATGCACTTTGAACATACAGTATACTGTAGAGATGCACCAGTTATCGGCCGATAACCAGTATTGGTTGACTGCTGGTAATGGCATAAGACGATAATCAGATGATGTCAGTTATTGGCTGACATCATACAGTTTTACTGGTAATACACTAAGTGCAATGCACCAAAGTGCAGTTAGACTTTGCATAGTTTGCACAGTTTGCATAGTTAGACTGTAGTATTGGGATATGAAGGCTGGCTGGCTGACCGTGGATTGCGACGACGTCGTTGTCGCTGTCAACAAGAGTTGTCATCGGTTGGTCTTACTGATTGACAGCGACGACGACCGAGCGACCGCCCCTCCTTTTGGGGTATAAAGTAAGGTGTCTGCTAGGGTGCGGCAGTGCAGGTAGGGCAGTGCGATATGCTGTATGAAACTACGGTTATGATATTAAAACACTCGAAATTTCTATACTGTCTTATGTTGGGTCGATCCAGAGTCTAAAATTATAAACTAATAAACAATTAAATAACGATTAAACTAACTAATTAGACAAACATGACACGTCATTTTTACTGGTTTATCTCTGTATTCCCGTTTTACGGCTATGATTAGACCCCGTATTCCACCTATGATCAGTTACCTACCCAGAGACATGCCCTTACGGATGGGGGCTTAGTTCCAGCAGGGAGGAGAGACTAGGGGTCAGTACGGGAACAAAGCTGGAATTATATGAATCAAGACAAGAAACTGTGAAAGTGTACTCAGTCTATATGCTGCAGGATATTCATTGTGGGGATTACCCTGGGGGTCACACGAACTCATACAATTGGTTTATGACCCTGGGAAAAACCCCGACTACATTGTTAGTATAGCGATAAGCGATATGCTAATCAACTTCAATGACATTGTGATTATGTACGTGTACGGTACCATCGGACTTGATGCTTATAACTGTTCGCGTGATGTGATATAGACCTGTCAAAACTTCCTGGGAATTTTGGAGATTTAAATTTATTATTTTGGCTTTTGTGATGTAATAGAGTATCAAACTTTTACAGAA
>Ga0209367_1009265_pt1 | contig 13380 bp, 10 predicted proteins | sample WorMetLIZISLAND2_FD_187412 | JGI IMG/M metagenome (GOLD analysis project Ga0209367, IMG submission 187412) | Marine gutless worms symbiont microbial communities from Max Planck institute for Marine Microbiology, Germany - Olavius geniculatus... ... | reverse complement strand
GTATACGATTTCCTATTAGTGATTAATAGTAACCTAGGCCTTATCTCGCACCGTTACTGAGATACAACGAGTTATTGGCCAAAAATCGCAAATTTTGACCACCCCCCCTCTCATTTAGCGACCTCGTTCGGGGTGACGCCCTTCGAATTTACGAAAAAGCTTTACGGTTCCTGAAACTAGAGTCTTGTAGGCATCCGATGGTGAAAATTTGGAGATCCTAGCTTGGACCGTTTTTGCCTGATCCACCCGTGTGACAGACGGACGGACAGACGGACGGAGGGACAGACAGACGGAATTGCGATGGCTAAGACGCGCTGAAAGCATAGCTGTTTTCGCGCGTAAAAATGCTATTTTAGTTCGAGTAAACAACAGTGTTGTCGACTGTTTTGAAATCAGAAATATAAGGGCGGATGCGGCGACTTTCAGGAATAGCAAACGTCAAACGGTTGAATAGAATTCGTGATTTTAGAGAATCAGATTCTCAACAGTGAGTTCGTGCAAGTGATATCACGCGGACCCTGTCATCAAAACGGTGAGAACTGTTGACCCATTGACGGCATCACGCTCGCTCCGTGCAACACACATCAGCGTCTCAGCCTGGCGTTGATATTTGATGTCGATAATTACAAGACAGACTACGTTCGGTCGGTCGTGAACGACCGCGCGCGATGCATGATGGGGCACCTGCTAGCAAGCACGCATTATCTCACTCCAGTCCCGCAGTTTACCATCATCATGCAAACGGTGAATGCGACGGCGATTTTGCCATTTCCATGCACACAAGCCCGCGGACGGCTAGCCGGGACCTGATGATGAGTGAACGGTATAGATAGGTCTACACGTTTGTACGCCTATGGACACAAGGTTGATGCCCGCGGGCTCTGCAAGCAGTGCAAGGGGATGGCTGCATGATGGGTAAAGCACGGCTGCGTTTATTGCACGAAACGCGGCGCGTCGATCAGAAATGCATTAGCACGTGAATAGATTAAACAAACACTTGTATATTCAGCAGGTCTTTGAGCATTCTTCGTGCAGTGTGCATGTTGCTTGATGTGCGTCTTGGTGTATCCTATGTCCGTGATTAAAGCGAACTGAATCGACCTGCACTGCAGCCTGCATCAAAGTCTTGCATCATCACACACGCACGCACACGTTATTTGCATCACTCGCGACGTTTCGCCTGCCTGGCTTAATGACCATTTGACCCGTGGCATCGATTTTGTACGACAGAGTCAAGTTAGGCAACTCAGCCTGGCCATCCCTCCATGCGTAGGTCCGAAGTGTCTTAGGTCCGAACTGTCTTAGTTCCGAAGTTTCCGGTTACCGGCAGAGATGCCTGTGGTCGAATGTTTATTTTCTTCGCCAAGAACAATTAGGGCCTAGCACACACTGATCCGATAGACTATACATCGCTGCAATGTAATACACCAGCTGAGGCATCATTACAGTTACCACTGTAGCAGCAGGCCCGATCCACACTTTCTCTGCAATCTATTCTTTTCGGATAGACCGAGTTTACCTCGACCTACAGCGGAGCTGAACAGGTGTTGGTGAGATTAATCCGCGCGCCGCCAACCGTCACTCATCAGTCGTCAAATGGTCACTCGTCACTGCGCATGCGTACAACTGCAGAGCCGTGGTCGCTGGTCGGTGCTCGTTACGTCATCGACGCGTCCGTATCAATAACATCACATAGGCTACTTAAGCACGTGCACGCGAAGTTTGCGTGGGAAGAAAGACCAGAGTGAAAAGTTGGGGTAAAACTGCAGAGATGACTTGCACAGCACCTGAGAAAGTCTTGGGACAATGATAAAACGTATATAGAAGCTAAAAAGTAAAAGCTTTAAACCCCCTAAATTATGGATGTATCTAACAACCGTAGTCCTACATGTATATGTCATGGACTGCGCCATCGAAACGACGGATCGCTTGTCATCGATGAGTTTGCTGATGGGCGTGGAATTCAATTCTGGAGCTACAGACGCGGGAGCAACTGTCACATGGCCAGGCGCTGAGGTTGCTGCGAGGTTGAGACCCCTTCCGAACCGCTCTCCTGTGCTCCTCGAACCGGCCGACCGCTTCATGGCACAGAGTCCTCCAGGCTGAACGATCCTGCGTGTCACTGCTGACGAGGTCTGATGTGGCAGATATGACTTGGACATGCCCTCAGTCTTCTTCAAGCTGACGGTCAATCCAAACGACCAAACCGGCCGATGTAGTGGAAAATTCGTCGCACCGGAAAATTATTCCCATATGCAGCAAACGGGTTAGGGTGAAGATTAAAGATAGGGTTAAATTTAGGGTTAGAGTTAGGGTTAGGAGTAGGGTTAAGATTAGGGTTAGGATTAGGGTTAGGATTAGGGCTAGAGTTGAGGTTAGGGTTAGGGTTAGGGTTAGGGTTAGCGTTAGTTACATTATGACAATATGGAGGTGGGAAAAATTTTCCAGGTGCGGCAAATTTCCCACGACACCGGCAGCGTCCGGAGGCCCGCAGCGGTATAATGTACATGGTGTGCCAAAAATGACCAAACTTGTTTTGTCAGAACTTGGTCAAATCTGCACCAAATTTGATATTTTTTGGCAAACAGAGAGCCAGAGCGATAAAATTATGTAAGGTACATTCACTGTCCACCTCTCATAATTTATGTCAATCCACTCGCATGTAAAATGCAGATGCTCCAAACTGTCACGTTAGATCAGATAGCTCACTTTTCATTGTCAATTTAACAGAGAGTGCCATGTGATGTAATAATTGTGTGGTATTAAATATTTCACGCTGAAAATAGCAAACAACACTCATTTTGTAACAGTTTAGAGCATCTGCGTTTTACACGGTAGTGCGTAGACATAAATTATGTGAGGTGGACAGTGAGTATACCTTACATAATTGTATTGTCCTGGCTACCTGCATGTGTGCGCTAAAAATTGTCATATTCGGTGCAGATTTGACAAAAAAACAAGTTGGGTCATTTTTTGGCTTGCCCTGTAAATGAGAAGGGAGGGGCATGAAAAAAATTAAAATCCTTCCAAATTTGCAAAACCTAGCGGCGCTTTAACTTATCAGATTCTAAGCACAACATGCATGCAGCAAACTCTTGAAGTAAAAAAAGGCCAGAATGAGTCACAAGATCGAAAAGCATCGCGGCTTCACACAGTGGCGTAGCCAAGAGGGGGGGGGCAAGGGGCCCAGGCCTCTCCCAATCCTACAGAAAAAAACATAAGCATACCTATAAACTGCACAAATTTTGCCAATTTGATCTGTTTATTTTCACGAAAATAATAAAAGTTGTTGCTACCAGATCTCATCTTTTAAAACTGAAATGCACCAAATTCAATTTCGGCTCTGGCTTCGCCCCAGACCCCGCTGGGGGAGTTCACAGCGCTCCCCCAGACGTCCTAGCTGGATTTTATGTGGAGGACAGGAGAAAAGGGGAGGGGTAAAAAGGAAAGGAAAGGGAGGGCAGAAACAAAAAAGGGAAGTGAGGGAGGGGAAAGGAAGACGAGGCTCCAATGGAAATTTCTGGCTATGCCACTGGCTTCGCATCTGTTAACTCGGACGCACTGTTACTGACGTCGCTGCTGCTCCTGCTGCTGCTCCTGCTGCAACGTCTTCTAGGCATACGTCAGCCGTCGCCTCGGCGACACAGGCTCCGCCTCACACGTCAATCAGCGCGCACGTCCCGCCCACTTCCGCCGACTCGACGCCGCTGATTGGTTATGTCCGACCGACCGACCGACACGTCGGTATAGCAGCTCGACGATGAATTTTCGTCATTCATCTGTCTGCGCTGAGTTTCGTGCTGGCGGAATATCTGATACACCAGGCTCTAGTCACGTGGCATTGGTATAGGCCTATAGCAGGCTCACTGTGAAGAGTACCTGTCTTTGCTTATAACCTATAGTCTACAGCAACGCAGCATTAGATGTAGTCGTCATGAATGCGACGATGACGTCACTGTGACGTCACAACTCTTCTCACGGTATGTTTGCCCGTATGTCATTACTTTCCAATACAGCAAAGTAATACAGTTAGCCATCAGCAGTTAACTTCATATTATCAATTGTCGAGAGTAATAGGCGCCAGTTTTGACAAAACAGTTAAAAACGGCAAAAAAATGAAACATTAAAAATGTTTTTGCAAACAAAATCTGCTGCGCATATTTTGTTAAACACCACAAATTTATGGCACAAAAACGATTTTATTGCATCACATTTTATGTCTAATTTGTTAATGGCATTGACATTAGCAGCGACGATTTTTTGTCATTTTTTGCCCATACACATTTTGGCTTTAGTTTTTGAAAAATGAGTTATCCCAAAATTATGATTACTGTTTATCGTTCACACGTTATTTACAGCTATATTTTAACTTCAAGTTTATAAGAAGCTTTATGGAATGCGAAACATTGTTTAAGTACCGGTGAATCTAACGCAGTGACTATTTAGCTGGCAGCCGTACAAATAGGGTTGACGTCATCATTTGGCCGGTTGCCGTGAGGGCCTACCTCTGCGGCGGTATACGACGAGCATCCGTGACAGCTGCCGAATGGAAGGTTTAAATCCTGTACCTATATCTAAAGATAATGTCAAATTTAAAAAAGTTGTGTATGAAATATTATACTGTAATTGTTAATTAAATGAATGATTATGAAAATCTTTATTCACCATCACAGGTAGTACAACAAAATAATTAAAGAAAAAAAATAAACGTATACAATAGTACGACAAAGTCAGTCACATGACCATTGATAGGCAACAGAATTTTTATAATATGTGGAGTTATAGTGGACGTTAGATGCAGTGATAAATCATGAAAAACATTGTGACGTACATGCACTCTTGCAGCTTTTTCATTATTCAGTGATTATATTCATATACGTGTGGACGGTGTGAAACTATAATCAACGTTACGTGGTTTCATGAATCTGGTCGTCTGACCCCCTTCCGTTCGATGAAACCCACGCATGAGCGGCGTCCTGGGTTTAAAAAAGTAGAGGGATAGAAAGTTGCAATTTTCCGACAAACAGTTGCAGATTGCTGCAGAGTATAGATTACGAGTGCTAAAAGTTTTATTTTTGTCTCAAAATGGGCGTTTTTAGCCCAAATATCGCATTTTTGTACTTGAATTGTCTAACAAGAGAGAGATTTTCCGACAAGCGAACACGAGGCCATTAGGCCTACCCAACGAACTTCTGGCTACAGACCTATACGTGCAAGATTAAAACTAACTTTTTGATTGATTGACTGAAATGCAGGCTATCGAGACAGCTCATCATCACTTCGGCTCTGCATGCAGGTAGCATAAGGTGAAATCAGAGAGAACGAGTGCAGAAAGTTCACCGCAGAGCTACAGCTATCATGATGGTGATTTGTGCCGGCTGTGAGCGGCCAATCATCGATCGTTTCCTGTTGAACGTGCTAGATCGCGCCTGGCATGTCGGCTGCGTCCAGTGCGCCGACTGCAAGTCTTGTCTCAGCGAACGCTGCTTCTCCAGGGACGGAAAACTCTACTGCCGACAAGACTTCTTCCGGTTTGCATCACGCATTATTCTCTGGTGATATAATGTCGCGTAGCGAGAAATTCGAAGGCTCTGAAGGGCATAAAAGCATTGTGGGCAAATTTGTTCGAATAAATTTGTTCGTAATGACAGGGACAAGCTGCGACTAACAAACATTAAACAGACAGATTCTGATCAAATTCATATAGGCTGTCAGTCATGGCATACACCACGAAGAAAAAAACTTAACTATAGATTTCCGTACTCGGCGAAGCATGTCCGCATGTCGAGATCCAACGCTCATAATACTTCAAATCAGCATTTATAAGTTAATTATTTCTTTGATTAAGCATCTTCCGTTAGCGAGTGTCCATAGAGTTCCAACATCTAAGGCGGCGGCATAGATCAATGACAAAGCTCGCAGCGGGAAACACAAACTTGCCCCGGTGTCGGTTTGAGCGCTAATTGTGGTCGAGCTAATCATTCTGAAGATGCCTTTATGTCGACCATGCAAGCACGTGCCCTTGCGCGGAATATACGGACGCAGGCTGGGGTGCATGGTTTCGTTTGCTGCGCGGACCGGCCGGTACATGCCGTTAATTAGTTCTTGATCTTAGCTGTGAGGGTCAACACGTGGTCTCGCATGAGCGATAATTGGAGCACGCCGATGATACCGCCCCCGACCACCAGGTGGCATATGATACGTGCCATATATGTCGGCCTCGTTGTCGATAGATACGAATATGTATAATATAATAATAATCATAGCCATAGATATTAAACACAAATAAATACGAAACGACATCGCAAATTTGCCACATTAGATAGATACTACAAACTGTTATGCCGTTCCGATATCAAAACTATCCTACATTGCACGTCAACTTATCTAAACAACAAACTTGTCGAAAAAGAGAAGTCTGCCTGCAAATACGTCCGGCTGCGGACGTGCATGCCTGTACTCCTGTCATGGTGTCGCAATGTGAGATCGGTCTTTGAAACAAGTAGGCCTACTATTTTACTTCAAACTATACTCGGCCCTGTTTTCAACTTAGCAGTAAGTATGCATGTGATTCTCGTTTTGAACCGTTTTAATTGATTTACTATCTTCATGTATATTACTGTAGTTTGTGCAAAAGGTATACAGAGAGGAACGTTCACTGTATTATGCGTAACGTTGTAATGAATGGCTGGTTTCCCGTCGAGATTGTGCGCCATATACAGCTGTACTTACTTACTTATTTATCGTGTGCAGGCGGTTCGGCGCGAAGTGCGGTGGTTGTGAGCAAGAGATCGGTCCGAGTGAATTGGTGCGACGAGCGCGCGCTCGCGTCTACCATCTCAAATGTTTCACGTGCGTCCTCTGCCGCAAACAACTGTCCACCGGAGAGGAACTCTACATGCTCGACGAAAACAGATTCATCTGCAAAGACGACTATCTTGTCAAGTTCCAAGGTTAGCGCGCGCAAATTCCATTCATTTTTCGATTGTTGTAAATTTTGTAATGGAATAGTAATGGTAGTAGTGAACGACGATGTTTTGCGGTGTTGTCAGCGAGTATTCACCCGGTTCATCGGATGAATATCAGAGCTCGAGCCAAGTTGGTTGACTTGAGCCGCAGATTCGCCTAAACCGGCAGCAGCTGCAGTATAGGCCTACCACATTCATCATCGCCATGATGTATTACTACACTGTGTCCGGAAAAAAAGTAACCCCCTAGACATCGTACAATAAAAATGGCAAATCTAAATGAATTAAATAAAATTTCGTACGACTATTCCCCAATAAATTACTGAAAACATTACCAAATTGTGTTCAAAAATATTGTTTTAGAGCGGAGTTATTAATTGTTGAATATCGATTACAAAATATCTCTGTTACCAATGGCGTTACATAAGTAAACCACGCGATATACAATTTTGTAACTTTAACAAAAACACCCGATTTTAGCAAAATTTTGCGTCAATAATGCGCCATCCATTGGCAATCCAAGTGCCAAATTTCAGTTACATCCGCTGAAGCGAACAATAGTTACAGTGGTTTATGTGAGATGACCTTAAAACACTTTAGTTTCAGGTTTTTGTGGATTACGTCAGACGCAAAAGACCTGAAACTGAAGTGTTTCGGGGTGACCTCACAATAGTTGCTGTAACCATTGTTTGCTTTAACAGATTTGCTTGAAATTTTACAGTTTGATTGCCAATAAATAATGCATTCGTAACTCCGCTCAGAAATGACATTTTTAAACGAAATTTGATGACCTCTTTAGCAATTTATTGGGGATTAATCGTACGAAATTTTGTTTGAATTCGTTATAGATTTGACATTTTTATTGTACGACATCTAGGGGGTTACTTTTTTCGGACACAGCGTATATTCACTTTGCTCAGCCCAAAATTGATATTTATTTCACTATCCCGGGGAGGGTAAAAGGCTTAGTCGACTATCGGTGGTAAGATTGAGATCGATGCACTGAATCAATGTCAGAATTTTTGTTTGAAGATTGAATAACGAGACTAATCGGAGACTTAACAGACGGACGGACAGACAACACCCAACAGCTGCGCATTAAAAACCCAGAAACGACGCATGATAAATAGAGTGCGTCAGTGAGTACTAGGCCTATATTTACGAGTTGACCCTATGTGCTGGACGCATCCATGCGTGTGGTGTAATGTGGACTTGTTCGCTAGCGCGCATGGGAAGCCCACTCTGTGCAGCGACGGGGGGCGATCACTCCAAAGTCAAAAATTTTTGGCTGCACCGCCCCCACGGATTGTTTGTCCTCACGTCACATAATTAGCTGTCACAAGCGTCCAGTCGCGGTAAACTCGGTCGAGAGATGCCGCTTTAGCTCAAAATTCATTATATTTTGCCACCGAGCCTGGGAGCTTGGTCTTATACAGTGCCACCCAGACTTTCTAGACAGATTTAAGAGACGGTGTGAGAATCCTCCTGACAGTGGGGAAGGTTTACTGAGAAAGAAAAGGGAAGTAGAAAAAGCCGATGGGAAGGGGTGAGGAAAAACGAAAAGAAGAAGGAAGAAAGAAAAAACTTTTCCTCGTAGCAGTGTTGAAAAATCAGCGGCGCCTACGGTGGTTGCATATATTTTGGTCAGAAATCTCGGCGGATACATGCGAGTCGACTCTAGGTGAGATGATTTGTGATGAGCTTCCAACAAGTCACTGCGTCCGTCCGTCCGTCCGTCCGTCCGTCCGTGGCTCGACATATTCCGCTACTCACCGCCGTCGGAGCGGGAAGCCCCGAAGAGCTGTATAGCTGCATGGTGTTGGAGGGCACCGAAATAGGCTAAAGCCCCTGAGCGGAAGTTTTCTTGAAAAAACGCATTCGAGACGTACGCCCATGGCGTCGGTCGTGGCAAAGGGCAAGAGGGGAAATCCTCCAAATTTTAGCTTTTTGGAAAGTTCTCTTCCAAAGATACAAAATGTGGAGCTGAAAATCTTCGTGTTGGGGAATTTGGGGGCACAATTGAAATTTGCAGCTGTCTGTCAGAAAATTGCAGCTTTGTGTTCTTATAGACTTATACTTTTTTCTACGACGCCGCTGCATAGATTTTATATGAATTTTGCCTGAACGGGATAAACATTTTACTATCCCTGCGTCGGAATCCTTCCGACGATTGTTGAGTAAAGGCAGAAGCAGAAATACGATGCGATGCCGAATGCCTAAATCTACTTTGTTTTTTCTCTTATTGTGGACAGTAGTCTGGAATATTTGCATTAAAATACAGAGTAAAAACGTTGGAAACTATACACACTGTGATCTACTACACCCATTTTTTCATGGGAGGGATTTTGTTCTATATGGGTTATGTTTATCATACACTGGCATGACTTTTGCGAGTGATGAATAAATGTTGCTGCTGCGCCGCGCATTCCAGGAAGCCCTTTCTCCGTTTCCCGGTGTCTGGCAGCAGTACAGTGACGTGCAAAGTACAGCTGCATGGTAGACTCAGACTGTGGGGAGGAACCGGACAAGGTTGACGGATAGTTCTCTACAATGCAGTGCACTCCATACGCTGAAACAGTCGGCCGGCCTGTCGGCGTCCCTGTTATCACCGCGCCCGCCCCTACAAACACGTCTTCGTTTTAGAGCTTCACCAAACTTCGGTTTCGGTTTCGGCAAGAAATCTGATATTCAATGCAGTTTCGTTGTTGTTTCGGTTTCCGGTATAATGAGCTTCGATTTTAGCAGCCGAAACTATGAATGGTTATTGATTTTGATACTGAATAAATGAAAGTGTCCTAATGATGACAGAGGGCACGAATAGAACAGTGGGAAGTGCATTTTTGCGCGAAACATTGATGAACATTCCCAAACATTGATGGCAAATGCCTGAGACAGCTGCATGTCTTTGCGGTTTTGGTTTTAGTTTTTGCCAAAACAGAAAAATCTGGTTTCGGTTGACCTCTCTTTTTTCTTCGCCCTTTGTCCACTCACCACCCAGCCCTCCCCCACCCATCTTTGACTCCCCGTCGCTTTGGTTTACCTAGCAGCACGCGCCGTGCACCGGACACTGTATAGCGAGCGGCAGGCTGGAGAAAGGGCTTCCTGGAATGCGCGGCGCAGCAGCAACATTTATTCATCACTCGCATGCAGTCATCACTCAGCGTGGCGCGCGCGACAGAAACAAAGATGCAGAGTCTGCATCCTTGTTTCTGTCGCGCCACGCTGAGTGACGGCTGAATATTGCACAGGTAGCCGACGGAAAAAAAATGTGTCACTATGACGAATTGAAATGCGCTAGATCAGTACTTGTCTTTCCTGGTCCACATTACCAATATAGAGCGGCGCTGATCTCAGTTTTCTTACTTTCTTTGCTTTTAACCAGCCGCCAGTTTTAACTGCGATACCAGTGATACGGGCTTACGGGGCTACTGCATCGCGCTTATCCACGGAGGGATGGCCAGGCTGAGTTGACTTGCATGGGTGGTTGGATTATAAGGCCTTATCCTAACCCGAACCCTGGCCTTGATCCAAACGCAACTCAAAACTGTTTTCGCTGTAAGAGGAAGGGTGAAATGGCCTATAACAATATCCAGCCTAGGGTCCCAAAACCTTAAATCCGGTGCTGGTCTATATCTGTTCGCTCAAGATCGTCGTATTTGCAGCGTTTGCGCCGTTGCGGTTGCGCCGTTCTGCTCGTAGCATCTGTTTGAGTCAATTTGGCGACGACAATGAGCAGTGTGCTGGTTGGATGCAATGATGCGTGGATGCGTGGAGGGAGCGGCGCGCGGCTACAGCGGCTGCAGGCTGACTGACGACTGGCAGCTAGTGATGTCATGCCAATGACCCGCAACCATGCTCATCACAGCGCATTGCTACCAACACGCTCGCTAGGACGGACAGTTGTCGAGACCGATCCATGTACTTGCTTGCGTGGTGATACGGGGGTTCACGCAGTTTCTGCTGGCTGCGATGCTTTGATGCAGCAGAATCTGAAGCTTGGTTTTCAGCCAACGCAGCGCACGCAACAGACGTAACGCAAGAATCGACGCCGCTTCTATCACTGCATTTTGGCCGTTGCGTATAGCTAAACACTTTAATCTATATTTGTATAAATATGTTGTTTTGGTTAAGTTTCTTCTATTCTCTCTGTGTGCCTCTGCTTTTTAATATGATGACACAAAGATTATGCTGATTATGATGATCTCTTCAATTTAAAGTCCAAACCGTCACAGTGTAGTATCGGATTGAATCCCAGGTTGTCGCGCGGCGGTGGCGAGCGTCGTCGGTCGTATCTTGCCGACATCTTAATGGGATTTTATCGACGATTGTGTTTATCCAGTGGTTCGTGACGCTGCCGCCGCTGCTACTGTCGTGTAGGCCTAGGACCAGTCCGTGCTCTGCAGTGCGCTCTGTGGCGATTGGCGCGCCGCTTGGCGACGGCGACTCTATGGGAACCGGGTGCGTGCTGCTTGAACGTGAACGACGATTGATACCGAGGCTGCGGCGACGACGACACTGACGCTGCAGCTGCCGAGATGGATTTACAAACACGCCGGCCGATACGCTTTGTCGTCGCACCGGACCTCAGTCACTGTGGCGATTAGGCGGAGTAGTTAACGGATTTCGTATCACGTGGCAGAGGCGCAACTGCAAAGTCACAAGTATCAGTCACGTATATACTCACTGCAAGGCCCTGTGAAATGCATTGGACTTGTGAAGCGCTGCTTATTTCGATTAACGGAGTTGCTTTATGCCGGTTTTGCTTACTTGGGTGGATGACTGTCTGCGGATAATTACACCACGTCAGTCGCCTCCATAACCAACTACCGAGTTCAGCTCAGTCTTTCAATTCATCTCTTCGGAAGTCGAGTTGCGATACTTTGGCCTGCCTGGCTGGGGTTTACTTGTGTCAGAACCGTGGCAGGTAATAATGGCGGTTTAAATTTTGTATTTCATGGCAAGTCTTTCTGGATGAGTTGCACACGAGAAAACTTTTCTCTGGGTGCAACCCCCTTTCTCGAAAAGTGGGGCGCCTTTATACCGTATTATTACTTGGCAGATTAAATTTATATGTTTGCGGTTTAAATTTTTGTGAGTGAGACACAGTGGAAAAATAAGGCCTATAGGATGTGCGCGCTTCACATCTTGTACCCAGTTTATTGTCTACCGACAGTTTTCACTTTCCTCCGTGCTTTTCGGGACTGAAGATAACACTCCGCCCCATAACGTCACATCTATTCTTCCCCACAGTGTCACGGAGCAAGCCGCAGCCGTGGGACTGCGGCGGCGTCGGCTTATCATGTCGCAGCAAGTGAAGGTGACGCAATGTCATCTGCTCGACGCTCTGAGCTATGCTACCCACCTACCGTGTGAGCCGCGCAGTGCTGCTGCGCTAACCGTCACGATGTTTGATGGACCCCGACCAGACCAGCCGACCAGCGCCGCGGCCAGCGGGCGGGTCTGTAGCCGGCGCCGAGTAGGACAGGACAGGATAGGACTTGACGGTCGGCGTGGTGGTCGACGGCGGAACAGACAGCGGTCAAGGAGTTATCGGCAGCTGGGTAATGAGATTGAATCCCGACGGACGGCGACGCGCGACCGAGACCAACTGTCGCTGTCGGTCAACCGCCGCGCGCTAAAACGACAACGCGCAAGCAACCATTTGTTGTCACCGCGCCTTCCTGCTGCTTGCTATAGCGTATACGAGCGTAGGCCCCCTACAGACGACCGAAACGACGTGAATCTGTCTGTCTCCCCACCCCTCTGTCTTTCTGTCTCTCTATTTCTCTCCCTCCCTGTGTGTGTGTGTGTCTCCCTGCGTCTGTGTGTCTTTGCTTCTCTGCAGGGGCTGCGCCACGATTTTAAAGGTGGGAGGGACAATTTCGCGAGCGGAGCGAGCGAAAAAAATTTTTTTGATCCCCCCACTTTAAGACTACTGGGGGGTACAAAAATGATTATGGTATGATTATGGTAATTAGCATATGATATGGTCGGCTATTTTAGCGACAGCTGTGCTTCTTGTTAATTTTACGTCATTGAAGGAAAAACAACTGTGAAGTGACATGTACACATCAAGTTACCCAATATTTTTCACATAGTTAGATTTTCATACAAAAACGTCTATAATGTATTTGTGATGCTAAATATGTAAGGCCTATAGTCCGTCAATGAAAATGGCTGAATTGAATCTCTCCTGCAGCACCGAATTTCGCCAAAAAGGTTGCAAGTAGCAGATTTTCATAGATTTCAGCAGTAATCAGTGCAAAAAACGGGTACTAATTACCCGGATTTGGAACCGGGTTTAGGTACCCGGTTCCTGGTACAAATCACTACTGTACAGGATCTGTCTCGGAAAGGCAGAGAAATAAAGACTTTAAAATTGGTTTGAACGTTACCCAAGGTTGAAGTAACC
>Ga0209367_1009264_pt1 | contig 13380 bp, 10 predicted proteins | sample WorMetLIZISLAND2_FD_187412 | JGI IMG/M metagenome (GOLD analysis project Ga0209367, IMG submission 187412) | Marine gutless worms symbiont microbial communities from Max Planck institute for Marine Microbiology, Germany - Olavius geniculatus... ... | reverse complement strand
GTAATGTAACGCATTGCATTTGCATGGAGTCGGGTCGGGTCGGGTCGCGGGTCGGACGCTTGTGGGTCGGGTCGGATGGGGGTCCAAAAAAGTGACCCGTGTCCATCTCTGCACCCACCCCTTATTTTCCGGCCCGGGCTATCCGACGATGTCGTTAAAATTTCTCCGCTGCCGACCCCTGTTGCCATGGCAACGAATTTTGGGACAAAATTGACTATAACTCGGCCCCCGTAAAAGATAATTGTTTTTACCTACCCCCTATTTTCGGGCCCGCGCTACCCGATGGTGTCATTTGAATTTTTCCCCTGACGACCCCTGTTGCGGGTGCTGAAAATTTAAACTTTGCTTTCAGATTTTTCTAAAATAATGGTTTTTAATCAGAAAATTTAGCATTTTTGGACCAAAATTTTATGACAAGATTTTGACAATTGTTCGACAGCCGAAAATTTAAGCTGGGCAACGACCCCCGCCCCTCTTTCTTTTGTCTCCTTGCCACGACGTCACTGCCAGTAAATCGAATCGAATCGGATTTGGCATCAGCCGAATCGCCCATCTTTACTATGCGGCGTAGTGTCATAAAACCTCGCACTGAACGGAACGATAGTCTTGTATACATATACAATATAAGCGACGGGTGGCGGCTAGCAAGTGGAAAATTGTCAGCAGATGTCGACGCACTGTTGAAAGACGACCCGGACGGACACAAGTTACACAACATGGAATGAAGGGTCTCTCTTCAGCACGTCGTTGATCGCAGATACTGACTGACTGATCACTGGCGTAGCGTATCGGTTCAGTGCTGGTAGCTGGTTAGATCATTGTCTGCGGCGTCTTACGGCGGCGCAGTGCCATTTTCAGCTAGCCTACCAATAATCTCAAGGATACTAACGTGGAACATCTTTAAACCACACACTCAAGTCAAAGTCAAAGTCAAAGTCAAATGAATTTTAGCCAATTTGACTTTGACTTCTTTAGCATATCAGACTTTGAAGCAACTGAAATGCAGTTTACGCCTGAGCCAATAGATTTATTCCAAAAATGTAATTAGCTCTGCACTTATACCAGCACGTAGTTTAGTTACTCAGTGATCTATTAGTCAGTGGGTGTTGATCTAACGAGTAATGAATTCCGTCTAAATTTACTTGACCAGCAATGATGAACAGTAGTGTGAAATGATAGTGCAATTTTTAAAAATGTTATTTAGTTGTATCGAAAGTAAGAAACTTAATAAAATAAAAGCATATTACGTAAAAATGAAAAGTTAAACATAAATAAAATATGCTCATTTTTAATTAACAAAAAATAAAACTATACTTGACTGCGGTAAAATAACCACTTTTTAGTGGGGTAGTTGGGTTTGACGCCCGCCTTCGCCGGCCTCCTTAAACCTAAGGGGTCAGAACTTGGACTGCTAAAATCTACGTTTAATGCTAAAAATTTCATACGCAGATTGACTTGGTCTATCTCCAGCCATTTCGTCGCAATTCAGTGTTGAAATGTGCGCTGCACCCAAAAATTGCGAAAAATTTACTAAAAACCTCTCTTTGAGGGGTTCATTATTCGAGTCAATAACGGCAAAATGACGTCTTTTTAGGGGGTACCCCTCTTTGACGCCCTCGTTCGAGGGGAACCCCTGCACCCAGTGGCACGAAATTTTGTCACGATAAATTAGATACCTTGTGGCAGCCCACAGTGAAGATTCGTGATCCTAGCTTGCACCGTTTTGATACAGATCACGAGTGTGACAGACAGACAGACGGACAGACGCCTTGACGATGGCTGAGACGCGCGAAACATTCTGCTGTCGGGCGTAAAAATAAACATTAAGAACGACAGACAGGCAAATATTATAGAGAGACAAAGCATATAAATATTGCGTTTAATTGCAGGTGCGCCAACATAATGTCCATGGATATATCCACAGGATGGCTCAAGTCTGATATCCACACATGGATATATATCCGTCCATATTCACGGCAAGCCTGGCGACGGTAACGCCGGATAAAGCATTAATAAGGTCTCATAGGTTGTCAATAGTAACCATGCCGATAACTGAATGCGGATTTGGCCATAACTCGCGATGCAAGTATTTGGGGTGCAGTCAGTTTGGCCGTTTGGGGTTAATAAAAGGATTATAGAAAATCCGATTTGATATCATGGGTAACCGTCAGGCAACCCTGCTTTTGCTAGTTCAGACAGCTTTCTAGTAAGGCGTACCGTTTAGCCACAATGCATGCGTTACAGGCAACAGACAGACGGGACCGAGTAGCAAAAACGCGGCCATCAGTACGGTCGGCCAATAAAATTACTGCTTAGTTACGAAAGTTAGCCGAAGTTGCCGAACGTACGTAGGCCTAGGCCTATATACTAAAGCACGTGGATGATTATTTATTATAAGAACTCAGGAATTCTTTTACCCGGATTTTTTTATTTGCAGCGGTAGCAACATCGTCAGCAGCAACGACGACGAGTTGTGCCAGTGGTCGTAGAGAGAGATAGCAGCTATAGCATCTTCTTTGAAGTGATTTATGACGCGACGCCGTACGTTCTGCTAATGTCTGCCTGCAGACTCTTGCGCCACCTGGCGAGTGAACGGCGTACCGTTCGACAAGTTTCGCTGCGTGCCGTGGCCTCCACTAGTCACTTTGCCCAACTGACACTTTGAAACATTCTTCACCCTTCCTTCCCCTCCTTCTGTCTCTCCTCTTCCTCCCAGAAACCTGTTTTGCAGGCGCCGGACCTCATTCTGCGTCGCACAAGTTTGGTCTCTTCTCAGTCGTCGCTGGTTATCAGAAGCACGCAGTTGTTTTGCAGCTTACCAACTTGTAAGAACTGGCGCTGCACCTGCAGGCATCCTGCAGTACTTATATATGTAGGTCTAGAACTCCCGATCAACGCAGACTCGGTTGCGCTGTAGGCCTACGCCGGATTCGGCCACTACTTGGATTAAATATAAAAAAAAACTGCAAACAATTTATTTAATGTAGCATAAGCGATGATGTAAAACAGCAAAAAATCATAAGTAGGCTATAAACACGAAGTAATGTATTAGCTTAGACATTTAATCTGTCCTCAGTAGCCAGATAAAAATGTCTAATATTAAGCTAATGCATAATGTTCGTGCTTATACTTTTTGATTTTTGCCGTTTTACATCAGTGCTTATGCAACATTAAATAAATTGTTTGCACTTTCTTATATATAATATTTGCGGTTTTATTAAAATTTGGAAAGTTTGAAAATAGCCTGTTAGTTTTTACCACAACTACAACAAATGTATAGCTGGCATCTTGGATTTATTTTGCGCAATCACATGAAATAGCAACCATGTTATGAGCAATAAATGAAATTTAAAATGGCGTCCACCACAATCTTAAACTTATTACTGTTGTCAATCATGGTCACATACCCTACATCCAGTAGTTGCCGGCTACACTTCTGCAAAATTGCATAATTATATCTCAATCAGCAGCTAAGTTATCAGGGCCTACGTTTCGTGCGAAAATACAAAATGGCGGTCGTCGCCATATTGGATGTTATTTTTGTTTAATATTATGATACAGCTGTATATAGGATGTTAAATTTAGTCCACCTGCCAAATTTCATGCAAATACATCTAGTAGCAAGCGAGTTATAGGCGATAAACCGAATTCAAAATGGCAGCCGCCGCCATCTTGAATTTATTATCATCGCCAATTTTGGTCACATGGTCTATTTCCAGTAGTGACTGACCACATTTCTGCAAAATTGCATTTCTACCTCAATCGGCCGCTGCGCAAAAATCTGTGCAAAAATCCAAGATATAATTTTAGTAGCCTAAGTCTACCATCATTGACTCTCGTTGCCATGGCAACGAAATTTGTAGAATTTTTGCCACAAATTGGCTAGAACACGGTTAACTACGAAATGGGCTCAGTAGTTTGACTTGACTTTATGGACGTTTGTGGTCGGCCATTTTACGCAACGGTCCAATAACTGCAATAATACGATTAGTTAAATTAGCATTATTGAAGCGTTTTTGGGCCTATAGGCTATTAAACGGGTGATGCGTGCAATATTAGTTCGTTTATTTAGGCCTATATGGCCATTTTGTGGATATAAAGTGCCAAGTGCCTCAGATTCGGCCACTGGCTGACATTGTGCACTTTAAATATGCACGTACTTACTTACTTACTTACTAAAAAATTTTGTTTAATATTGTCAGCAATGCAGGCCAGCAGTGACGTCATGTCTGACGCGCTGTGTTGTTCAGTCACGCCATTAGTATAGGTAGTAAGTAACAGTTACAAGCGGCTTGGCTACTGTAAAAAATATCTGAAGCGCAATATCTTTGTAACTGATTACCAGTAGGAAAACAGTATTTTAGTAATAGAACAGCAAATATAAGTGTACAAAACATCAGTTTATACACTTGTTAACGGCAACATTGAAGAACTCGCACATCGAAAACAGCAAAAATCACAAAAGGTTATATTATTATTCAGCAGCATATTGACGCAGTCAGTGATGTGGGCAATATCACCTTTTGTGATTTTTGCTGTTTTCGATGTGCGAGTCCTTCAATGTTGCCGTTAGCAAGTGTATAAACTGATGTTTTGTACATTTATTCAATTTCAATGGCGTAGACATATAGTCAGGATCTGGATGTGGGAGGCACTTGAAGGGTAAGTTGCGGGGAGGTATGTTTTTTCCCATCAGGGGGACCCTTCCCCTGAAAAGTTTCAACTGTTGGTATAACAACGAAGTGTTTTGGTGCATTTTAGGCACTATGTTGTGTAACTGAGTAGGCTATATATATGCCCCACCATTTGGCTAAGCTGCTGATCGACTCCCTGCGGTGATAGGTGAATCGAATACCGACAGGCCTTCTTGACTGTAGTTAAGGCGATTATCAGACAGTCTGTTATGTTATTTGTTCAGCTTTTTTGCATAAGTCTCTCTGATGGCTATTGAAAGTCAGGCAGACGCCGATGATGCGCCGACCGCCACAGATCAAGCAACCTGTTTGCTGATCGGCATCAATTTCTTGCAAAGATGCGCGGTTTCACTTTCAAGACGCCGATTCTATTTTTATTACGCTGGCCAGAAATATGCGATGAGATAAATAGGCACACAAAAACCGTATGCTCAGTGCTAAGCGTAAAGAAGCAAAGAAGACACTGCACTTTGTGGCACACCTCACGGCATCGCAGTGAGACAAAAACAAGCATATGAGTAATATCATAACAAATTAACAGCATGTGTAAAGACGCCGATCAGGACAAACCCAGAATAGAACTAGAAGTACACAGTAACTTGCTAATAGGAACATGTGACAGTGCCAATATAGACGGTTAAGCTTTCTGTAAGAACATCAGCCTAATGCTACGAAACGATGGCAGACGTCGTATTTTCTCAGTTTTAGAGTGCTCATATTTTTGCTTGGCTTGTTGCTTTATATGTACATGTTTGCTGACTAATTTGGCATAATCCAACGATGCCGCAAACTTAAAGTCAAAGACTGTCAGCACTCAGCAGCACACAGCTTCTTGCCAATAGCCATTGAGACCACTAGAAACATTAGGCTCTTGGTGCCATTAAAACATCGGCAGACTTATGCGGTCTCCTTCTTGAGCACAACTGTCACTCGAAGTGCACTAATAGTCTAATACCAGCAGCTAAGGTACCGGTGGGTTTTTTTGGCCGATGTGGTATATTTGCTGGCCTTCCTTAGCATCGGCTGGGCTTCTTGTCTAAATTTTAAGCTTGCAGTTTCGTGCAGGTAGGCGAAAAAAATCAGTAAAGTTGGGAACGGTGCGAGAAAGGCAGCGCATCTCCATAGAGATTCTGCTGGTCGGTAGTCGTTGTGTTTATTGCCGACTGGCTGGTTACAAGTGCAGCCGGTAGCGTGTGCTGGCAGGGTGCCGTGTGTGGCAGGCAGACAGGCAGGTAGGTTGCAGGTAGTTGTTACCTGGCGGCGGCGGCATGGAATGCGGCGCTCCTGGGCCGCACGGATGCCGGTGCTTCCCTGAAATCTGACTCCGCGTCTGACAGTCACTCCCTTGCAATCCCCGCTGCTGACCTCGGTGGGAGTTGCTTCCGGCCTCGGCACGAGCGCCGCGCCTTTCTGCGCTGTGAAACTACCGGGGATTTATTCCATGTCCGGTTTGTTAAGTCGCGTACAGAGCGAGTTACCTGAACGGCTTTCGACAAACTGTCCAACGGGCAAGCAGCGCAAGCCCATTAGTCATTGATTAACGTGTACGTGAGCGTAGTCACGTAGGCCACCGACGCCGTTATACATGGTGTAGGCCAATAAAAATGTGACACTTTATCAATTATTAACCGATTTTCAAAATTCTTTCACTGGCACACTCTGCAGACAATTTGCAATAATGTGGTTATTACTTATTATTACATATCCCACCACACCGTAAATGCGTCTCTACAGTACCTTGTGAAATATGAAAGAAATATGCATATGCAATGAAAAAACCTCAGACCAACATTACGGTGAATGGTCTGTATGACACTAGACTGTGTGGGTCTAACACAGTTACACAGTCTAGTATCATACGGATCATTCACCGCAATGTTGGTCTGTAGTGTTTTTTCATGACCTAAATGTTTGTTATTATCATTAGTTTTTCTTACATTTATATTTCACAAGGTAGTGTAAAGACGCATTCATGGTGTGGTGGGATGGGTAATAGTCACATTATTGCAAATTATCTGCAGCATGTGCCAGTGAAAGAATTGTGAAAATCGGTCAATAATTGGCAAAGATAATGGATATAATAGACAAAAGTACATGTAAAGTGTCACGTTTTTATGGCCCACGGTGTAGTGCATTATTGCTTGTCCAAGGTGAAAAATTTAACCATGTCAGTTCAGTTCAACTACGTCGCTCTGTATACGTTTCGACGACATCGTTCGGAGGGCCACGACAGTACCACAACACTGCTGTCCAGTTGATGTATTTACTGTCGTCTCCGCGTGGACGTAAAAAAATAGTGAGCAGTACTGTTGATGGCTACAAGGTGGGCCGCGGTGTCATTAGCTCATACAAATCAGCCATCACTTCCGATATTGTAAAACGCGTCTGACTCACGTGGCAGTAAAAAGCGCTATAGCAACTACCAGACATTTACCTTTTTCACCCTCTAAAGACTTTTCCGAGGCGCAAAGCCCATAGGGCGACGCCGATCTCTTAGCCTTCAGTTTGTAAACGCAGCTGAGTGTGTACCACGGATACGGAGCTAATGCATCTTCCCCCTGTCCTTCTCCAATGGACAGCATTATGAGATTGATGCCTGTCTGGAGGATAACAGGGAAGATTATTAAAACTGCCATTATCATTACATATGCTCAGTTATAATCGGCAGTTCTTACAATATTAGGTTTAGGTCGTTTATTGTGTTTTGTGTTTCATAAAAACTTTTTGTTTCGTTATTATGTATACTGTATGTGCAATTTTGCCTGCAAAGGCCGTCTCCGAAATAGCCTTATATACTCTGTCGGGCGGGACGTTAAACCCTACTCACTCACTTATTTCATATATATCTTGTTTTAGGGTGGGTACAGAGCGACGTAACTGAACTGAACTGAACTGACATGGTTTAGTTTTTGACGAACTGACCAATGGGCAAGCAATAATGCATTACAGTAAGCACCGTCTAACGGTGTCGATGACTACGTAACTACGCACACGTACGCGTTAACCAATGACCAGTAGGCTCGCTCTGCTCGCCCATTGGATATTTCGTCCAAACCTAAACCGTGTCAGTTCAGTTTAGTCACGTCGTTCGGTACGCGTTTTTCAGGGCTTACTGCGGCGAAGTTTGCGGTTGCCCAAAGTGTCGCGCGCTGTGTTGGTCTGCGATGATTGAGCGGGCGATATGTTGACAAGTTGAGCACATTTCCGGGCGCACAAACACCGACTGTTGTCGGCGCAACAGACAGACGCACAGACAGACGGCAATAGAATGCTGGTACCGCTCTGAAGAAACTTGTTTGCAACACTGTTGTTTCTCTCTGGCTGCCGATAGTACCTAGTTCTTCTGTTGCTGCTGTCAGACAAACCTGTCTGTTGGTAACGTCACTTGTCTGTTGTTGTTATTTGTTGCTGTTCTTCATGTTGCACTTGCTTTTGCAGTCCCGACAGTTTCACCAGTGGCTTTTATCGTCCCAAGTCTGGAATCGAAATTCTCGGGCTTAAGTTTCCAGATTCTTTCAGGCTCCTTGTTTTCCCTTTCTGCCCTTCCATCCGCCTTTTTCCCTTCTTCTTTTCGTCTCTACTCCTTTTCCCTGTGCTTTATCGCCCATTTTCCTCCGCGTTTCCTCTTCACATTTTCGTTGCCCAGTAAAAATATGGACGTTTGTTAAAGGTGTAGAACATAAATCCCCCCTCCACTATTTTCACTGGGCGCAAGTTGCGCTGACCAGATATCACAGGCGCACGGTAGCGCAGCCTTGAGTTGATGGCGACCGGCTAAGTCAATGGAGAATGGCAAAATTCGACCCCTTGCAGATCCGAAACCCCTCAAGCAATCGACACAAAATTTGAAACAGGTAATTAGGTCCGCGAACCGCTATTGGCTCTTCTAGTGTAGAAACGGTTGCAGATAGGTACAGACATGTTGCCTGTCATAACAAACACGTTTTAATGTTTTTTTTAAATTTTATCAACATTGATGACCTTGAACGACCTTGAACCACCCAAAATTCGGGGTTTTCGTGAATTTTTCGTGATTTCGGGCTGCGACACACATTTTAAGAATGAATTGCGCCGAAATGGCTAAAGGTAGACCTAGACAACTTGCAATATGAAATTTTCAAGATTAAACGCAGATTTTAGTAGTCCAAGTCCCGACTCTCTAAGTTCAAGGAGGCCTGCACACGGGAGCGTCAAACAGGAGTACCCCTAAAAAGTGGTTATTTTACTGCTATTGGCTCATGTAGCATGAAAACGATTGCAGATAGGTAAATACACGCTCCTTATTATAACAAGCACCGGCGACTAGCTTTTTTAGATTTATTAACATCGATGACCTTGAACGCCTTTGAACCCTTCAAAAGAGGGTTTTTAGTGATTTTTTTTGCTATTTTTGGCTTCAGCGCACATTTTAAGAGTGAATTACAGCGATATGGCTGGAGATAGACCAAGACAATGTGCATATGAATTTTTTTTGCAATTAACTCAAATTTCAGCAATTTAAGTCTCAAACCTCCAGGTTCAAGGAGGCCTGCGCAGGCGGGCATCAAAAAGGAGTACCCCATTAAAAAGTGGTTATTTTACCGTTATTAGCTCGACTAGCGTGAAAACAGTTGCAGATATCCACAGACACCTAGTGACGAGCTCTTGAATGGTATAAACATCGATGATCTTTAATGACCTTGAATTACCTTGAATTTTGAACGATAGGGAATTTTACTGTTTTTGCAATTTTCGGCTGCGGCGCACATTTTAAGAGTAAATTGCGCCGAAATGGCTGGAGATAAACCTGGACAACCTGCGTAGGCCTATGAAATTTTTAGCATAGAACGTCTTTTTTTAACAATCTTTTTTGACCTCTTACATTTAAGTAGTTTTTTTGGACGGAGGCTTCAAATTTGGGTACTGCTTCAAAACGCATTATTATGTTATTGCATACTGTACACGATTGCCTATGTGGCAGGACCGCTGCTATCGCGCGTCACGTGAGCTTTTCTCAAATTACTTGTTTTTATCTGGTAAACACAAATGAATATATAGCCATGTTTTTGTCGTTATATAGGCCTATTGTTTAGTAATTGCAAGTTTGTGATTTGCTTGTTACACGAGCCGGGGATTTCTCAATTTCATTTATTTTACACCTTTTCTGGAATTAACTGTTAATAATCGATAATAATAATTATTGATTGATTGACAACACAGAGACTTCATCATCGGGCACGGTACACTGGCTTGAGTGCAGCGACGCATCATTAGCACCGTATCATAATCATCATCATCAGCAGCATTGTTATCAATTATCACCAACAGTCTCAGCAGTTTCAGTAATCAACGTCGACACTAGACCGACAGGTAGCCTGTTCTAAGCCTACTAAATTTTTAGTGCATTCTATAGCTATTAGTCGAGTCGCTGATATTTGCTAGACTTGCGTCCTTGTCAGTAATTTCATGAAGTTGTAAAGTTACAAAACTTGGTACCGTAAAAGGCCGCATTACGAATCTTGCTCGTCCGTCTGTATATGTCCGTCCTTCAGTCCGTCACACACGGGCTCTTAGATTGAGAAAAAAATAGCATAAAATAAGAAAAAAATTTAACGGTACCATCGCCGACTCCTTGCGACGTATGGTTTAGCCACAATACATGCGTTACAGAGAGACAACGACAGTGGTCACGTCGTGTGCAAGACTCGACCTATAACGGTCGGCCAAAGTACATTTAGTCCTATTTTCATACGTACTAGTGTGTACACTGTGGGTTCGATGAATGTTTTTGTACAGCAGTAGCAGCAGCGTCTCCGCCGTCAAGCCCAAGTTCCATGTCTTCGATTAGTCCGTCTCATGTTGACTGCAAACGCTACTGCAACAGCTCTTCACCCACCTGCCGTACAGGTAAACCAATCATTGGCAGTTGCCTTGTGATTTCGATGCATATTGTTCATTGTTTATATATCAGACTGTTTACTCTGTTAGTCTGTCCTTCAAGTCACACAAAAAAAATGATTTTGATGGACAGGATTTCTGTGAATTCTGCATTTTTATGACCTGAAAAGTAAGAGCGCCTTAGTTAATAACACGACACGATTATATTCTTTTTGTGAAATAGCATTGTTTTTGCAACAGCGGATGGCAGCTAATAGTTTTATACATGTACTTGATAAGTCGCAGGCAAATCGATATTACACTGTGTCTTAATAAAAACATATCTGAGGACTCAGACATTATCAATTGTAACTTGAAGAAATATTACAATAGTTTAATAATTTTTGGGTGAGGAGAGAAATTGAATGGTCGTTCATGACCAGTTGTGTCAGGAATATTCATCTGGAAAACTATTAAAATCTGATCATTGTTTTTCAAGTTACCATTGAGAACGTCGGAAATGTTTTTTTGGGGACACTTGCAGGTACGTTTTGTCATTTTTTATTATTTATTGTTACTTGCTGACCCGGATCTACAGACTCTGAACTCAGTGAACTCGCGAAAGTCTTGAACAAAAAACGAGACGCAAATATGAAACCCGTCGAGGGCATCGTCCAAATTATTATTAGGCCTATGATAATTATTATTATTATACTCTGCGCGCACAGCCGGTTTTGCTTACATGTCATTCGATGTAGGCCTAACATGATTTTCGAGCCGCAATTTCCTTGTCATTTAACAATCATCTCAGCGGGACGACGCTTATGCGGCGGAAACGGTCCATGCACAGTCTGACACTATTAACCCACCAGGGCATTGCACCGCCGACCGATTCGCCCTCCCCCCGCTCCCCATCGTCCGGCGTAATGACCGCCTCTCCGCTCAGCCCCATTATGTCCGTCATGTCGTTTTCCGCAATGCGTTTGCTGCGATTAAATTGAGCTGCGGGCCTCGCCTGGTCGTCTGGTCTACAGACAATTATCTAGCTTATAGAGAGACCATACATTAGATGACCAATTCGGGTTTAATACGCGCGGCTCTCGAAATAGGCCGCATACCCGTCCGTCTGTCCCGTGCGTATGGGCTCCGAACTCGAAAACTTGAAAACAAGACTTCTGTAGCAACACATTTTAATGAATTAAGAACAGAAAACAACGTGTTTATTGTTCAAAGTTAATGTTTAAAGTTACTGTCACATTCCGCAGTTTTTACAACAAAATGTTCAATGTGTCCGTCTTGCTGCTAGATTACGCACTCAAGCCGGCGACGCCATTGACCAATGGCGCTTTCAGCGGAACGCCGCGTTGCGGTGATTTTATAGGACACAAGGTAGTGTTGCGACACACTTGAGGTGTGACGGAATTTTTAGTGATATTGACTATTGACAATCCATGCTGTCGACACTCTGCACTCGTCGTGGGGATCTTACTCGGCGGTTTTTTTTATATTTTTTATTCGACACGTGCAGAACGAAACATGTTGTCTTAATTAACTATCTGCTACCACCAAAGCAAGACATTACTGCAAAACTTAGAAACACAAGACTTCTTGAGAACTTTAAAGCAAACATCAAGCGGTTTTAAAACTCTTTTATTTCGTATTTCATAAAAAAAATCAGTAGCCCTATATAATATTTTATATTTGTGTACTTTTATTATGTCGATCGTAATGGGCATTTATGTTTTATTGTGCGATGTTTTAATGTGTTCTGTATTTAAACCAGCCATTTGCTGCAAGAACAATAAACGCGTGTTACTGTTACTGTTACTGTTACTAATGCAATTATCTCGTGTAGCGTGAATACGGTTGCAGATAACACAAAACGCTAAACAATTTTTTTCCTGATTGTGACTGTGAAAGAATTTTGAACATCGGTTAATATTTGATGAAGTTAGGGCCCGCCTAAGGTGTATAAAATGGTGGCATTTTGGTCCATCCGGTATACTGCTCCTGCTACTGGTGCTACTGCTGCTGTTGATGACGATGATGTATACCGGTTGAAATAATTCGCCGTGATTGACGTATGATGCGTTATTGATCGCATTTTGATTACGCTGTTTTTCCAGCAGCGTGCATATGTGATCGGTAGTTATTTTGTCACTGGTCATACAATTATACCGCGGAAGAATTCAGTAATGAACTGTTCGTAATTTGAATAACTGTTTTTGTGCGAACGTATTAATGATAAATGACTCTGTTGTTAGCCAGGAATCCCGGACAAAAGGCCACCGGACATAAGGCCACCGGACAAAAGGCCACTTGGATATAATTATAATTATTTATTCGACAGCTCAGGAAAAAAGTTATTGACTATTAAAACGCTAAACATTTTGATTAGTATTAATATTTTATTTTAAGTTACATTATTCGGTTTTAAATGATAATCGTTTAACTATGCTGTTTCTGCTATTTCGAGCATAGGCCTACTCAACAATAAGAATCGAGCAATCATTCTGCATTGTCTCAGTAATTGCTCACTGCTCGAGTTATTGAAAATATTTAGGCCTACATGCATTAATGGTAAACCGATGATAAGCTACCAATTAAAACGTAGGCCTGCCGATAACTAATAAAATGACATTTGACAAATTTGTACAACTTATTAAACTGTTTCGTATAATTTTTACGCGCGACAGCAGAATGCTTCGCGCGTCTTTGCTATCGTCTGGGCGTCTGTCTGTCTGTCACACTCGTGATCTGTATCAAAACGGTGCAAGCTAGGATCACGAAATCTTCACTGTGAGCTGCCCCAAGGTCTCTAGTTTATCGT
>Ga0209367_1009263_pt1 | contig 13380 bp, 11 predicted proteins | sample WorMetLIZISLAND2_FD_187412 | JGI IMG/M metagenome (GOLD analysis project Ga0209367, IMG submission 187412) | Marine gutless worms symbiont microbial communities from Max Planck institute for Marine Microbiology, Germany - Olavius geniculatus... ... | reverse complement strand
CCCTTGTACTATGCACTTAATACTAGCTAATAGCTCACATCGAATAAACATATAAGTACTAAAAATTGCAAACATTAAATGGAAACGGAATGGAAAAAATGTCCCAGTACTAATGATAAAGAACTCAAGCAAAAGAATACAACATCATACACCAAATATATACTCAAAAGTTTACCCACGAAACATGTTAAATACAGAAAAGTAACACAAAATTAATATTTTTGACACAGACAAAATTAATGTCCACATCACGTGATTGGACAAGAATTAAGAAGCATTGACCGACAAAGTTAGATTTTGCAATGTTGAAAACTGAAAAAAAATCATGGCTTCAAAAAATCCCCCACAAAAAAACTTAACACATCAGCAGGCAGCTATTTAGAAAAAAATCATAACTTTTATGCGTTTACTTACCGACATATGTACAAACTGACCAGCAACAAACCAATGCAAAAGATGACACTCTTGTTGAAAATTCGAAAAAAAACGGCCAGTTTGGCACTTAGATTTTTGCCATGGCCACAAAAGCCATGCTTCTGTGCGAAATAACAGCAATGACCAGAAATCATTAAATACTGCAACATGACTTCATGATTGACTGACTGGAATAAATTATGATAACAACAAAAAGTAACTAAAAACAAATACAAAAAACGTATCAACAACTGCTCACACTGTGGCGAAATGGAAAAAAAACAAAAATATCAGACAATAATCATTTAAATACTGCACACAGCATTAATGCACAACAAAACTATCATATGGCAACAAAGTAAGAAATACACACCCAAAAATAGCAAAAATAGGCTACTTCCAATATTTTCACAATTATGTTTATAGCACAGACATCATACAGCTACAACTACAATCAATGAATAAAGAAATGCACAGATATATAAGTACATATAAGTACTAAAAATTGCACACATTAAATGCAAACGGAATGGAAAAAATGTCCCAGTACTAATGACAAAGAACTCAACCAAAAGAATACAACATCATACACCAAATATATACTCAAAAGTTTACCCACGAAACATGTTAAATACAGGAAAGTAACACAATATTAATGTTTTTGTAACAAGAAATGCTTTCAAACCATAGAATGTGATACAAAAAATGTTACTCATGATGCAGTACTTATGTAATTAACATCTAAGCAATCAAAAAATAAACACAACATTATATCAGTGACATGATGCCTCAAAACAGTGCTTTGCCTCGAGGCTGCCTCGAGGCAGATTTTTACTGCCTTGGTCTTGGTCCTGGTCTTGAAAGTTGATGTCTTGGCCGTGGCCTCGGTCTTGGAGGTTAGTGTCTTGGTCTTGGTCTTGTCACGAGACCGAGACCAAGACACTAACCTCCAACACAAGATGCAACACAATACGCACTAGATAAATCATTGTGATATTGATATAAAATCAAAAGTTCACTAGTAGTTTCTTACACACTTTTGGGAAAATATTTTACCTAGGTCTACTGTCTAATTGAGCTTTGACGTATGAATTTCTATGCATTAGTCAAAATTAAAACTTCTCGCTGACACTGAACACAGTTGCCTTAGGCCGCTATATTCTCGCCTTTTTAATGTTCCTGTTACATCAGCGTTTGTAGAAGGAGTTTCTCACAGGACAGCATTATAATGCACCCACACCGTTGAAATTAAGACTCTGTGCTTAAGAATCTGATGTTCCTGATGCAACATGCAACGTTAATTTGTAACCAGTGATGACGAGTACTTAAGTACATTACTACTTAACAAGTACTTTTCATGTACTTGAGTACCTGTACTTAAGTATATATATACTTAAGTATATGTACGTTATGGTACTTAGTTACTTAAGTACATTTTTAAGGTACTTGACACGTAAGTACACATAAGTACCCATAAGTACCTAAACTAGCATGCTAAAAATGCTAATCAGCATCAAGTGTATGTAGTTACTGAATTACTGAGTCATACTGACTGAACGTTACAGTATCTGCTTTCAAATTTGCTGACAGGTTACTTCCTAATTTCAAATAAACCCCAAGCCAATGACAAAGCTGACACAAGTGAAGATTTTTACAGCGTCAGTAAATCAGTATACATGACTCAGACAATGACACAGACTCTGGAAGCAAGGTTGAAGCTTTCCAGCTTGTGAATGACCCATCACATGAAATGGAGCAGCTGAGAAAGTATCCAGCAATTGCGAAAGTATTTGTTAAGTACAACACCAGCGTCCTATCGTCTGCTCCTGTTGAGAAACTATTCAGCCAAGCTGGACTTACTTTGACACCTCGTAAAAACAGACTTTCTGATGAAACATTTGAAACACTACTGCTTTAAAAAAACAAACAATTTGCTTAGTGAAAACACATGTGATGAATAGGAAAATGATATGATCCTAATCAAATGACAACTTGATTTTATTATGTGTCAGTTTACACTTTTATGAATGACTTAATATGTACTTATGTACTTGTACTTATAAGTACTTAAGTACTTTTTTCAGAAAGTATTTGAAGTACATTATTTGATGAGTACTTTGTACTTGTACTTAAGTACTTTATTAGGGTACTTATGTCGTCACTGTTTGTAATTGCAGTTGATAAGTTGATATGGACTACTGAACTGTCATGCCATAATGTAAATATTAGATTGATGTTCACTGTCACTGGATCAATGAGATTTTTTTCCTAATAAAGGGTTTTACATCTAAACTGCATGTTTTATAGTGTGCATAGTGCATTAAAATTTAAATGCCTTGGCCTTGGTCTTGGTCTTGCGACTTGGTGCCTTGGTCCCATCACTGCCTTATACCCTATAGTATACTACAAAAATCTACCAAAACTTTAGAGCATCATGTATACACAGAAGACTGGTTAAATACAGAAAAACAGCATTAATAATTTATATAGCATGCTATATTCTCTAAGCAAAAAAGTGACATAGAAAAAACTTGTTATTCAATACAATGTACATTCTTAATCAACATCAATCAAAGTAATATTTTAATGAACACTCGATAGAACTGTTTTGTTATAACACAGAACTCACTGTTTGGCCAGATGTGTTTACACATATACGAAGGTTGATCAATAAGTACTGAAAATTAATGTATTACACTTTGATTTTTTTGTCACAGTCTATAATCAGTAAAAAGTACATTTTCTACGAACAGATATGGGTTTGTTGCGGATGCGATGTCTTTGTAATTTATGATGTCACAGTGAGTTAAACAGAAACAATTTGGAGTGTTAACGGGAACAGCATAGAATTAAGCTCGCTGTTGCATGACAATTCTCCATTCTGCCGGCGAATTTAGTAACGGTGTCCCGAGGCATCTGATTCTCTGGAAGCCCTTACAAATACGTTTACAAATTTCTCATTTGCAACTGCAAATATATAAGCTAAATCTGCACTGGCCGTAAATAAGAGCACTTGTGCTAATAATGGCGTCATGTGAAGATTTAACATGAACAGCAGAATTTTATGGAAAAAGTTAACAGTTTATGACATCTGTTGTATTGATGAAAAAATTTAACAAGTTGTTATGTGAATTCCCTCAATGTGCAGGGCTCGAGAGCAAGCCCCACATGCCCTGGAATAAACCGAGTACTGCAGTCCAGACCACAAGTCTATGATTACCTAACAAACTGTTGGCAACTCTGGCTTCATACAATAAGATCAACCTGCACATAGTACCGACTGAACACCCAGTAATCTATCGTCTGTCTTGATATCTAAAACTTTGTGTGTTGACTGCTATGTATGATCAATGCTGTTTGCACTGATGCTGCAAAATGTTTCTATTTGATGGTGTACGACGTCATAACTTACAATGATGTCACATCCGCAACAAACCCACGTGTTTTTGTAGAAAATTTACTTTTTGCTGATGTATAGACTGTGAAAAAATTTAAGTCTAATACATTAATTCTGAGTATTTATTGATCAACCCTCATATACATATCTGACATAAATACATAACTCAGACAAATATGTTCTTGATTTCTTTCTGATAAATGTGACAAAACAAACTATGCAGGCTCGGATAAGAGCACAGTGCTATTTAGCATATAACAATGTTAACAAAAACTTTTTTCGACACAGCTACATATTTCTGTTGTAATATACAGCTGGTGCTCTTGGCCAAAGATGCCAGCCAGACTGCCTATGTAAGAGTGAACCCAGCACTTTCAAGGATATTGCAGACCTTACAATGTTTTTTGACTCATAGCATGTGCTAATACTTAACCATGTTATATAGCAGAACTGGAATGGCTTACTACCTGTAAAGCAAGCATAGTAACACTGCACAAACTACACAATGCCAAAGTTGCATAAGAATGAATTTCATGCATAAGTCATTCGTGCACAAAATTCAAAGAGATTTCATCTGCGGCTGAAAATCTTTAATCATGAGGCAAGCAAAGACTGTCATCACCATCTTAGACTTCACTTCAATGATGTCTTCAGGTAGAGCGTAGACCTGTGCACCAACTTTCCGTGACATTGATATTGCGTACTTTGCATTTTCCAAACGTTCCTACAAATATTTCATTCATTATTTCATTTATCTGATGGATAAACACCGCAAACACTGCAACACATGTTGACATTACAGCTTGACAACAAAGCACAAGCTCAACAGTTGCTCAACACGAAGAATACACAGACAGATAGCAGTAATATCGACATAAATTAGAGATACCTGCTGTGTATGGCCTGGCTTTACAAGGGAATAGTTGATGGTTCCCTTTCTGATAGCATCGACAAGGTCAATTACAGCGAGTGAGTTTGAGATACTTGGGTCATTGAAGCCAGTAATGTGGGTGGTCTTGCCAGCTTGCTCCAGCTACAAAACACAATCACATTTATGTCTCCTGCCACTCAACGCTCAGTAAGATAATCTTTAATCAGAAGTTCACATCTTACAAATCAAGTCTCAGCAAAACAACAAACAAAAGATGTAGTAAATACAAAATAAAATATGGTGACAATTCCAGCATAACAAAATTTTGTCGTTATTAACAGCAGAAACATTATCAAACTACAATACATCCGATCAATAATACACAATATAATACATAATAAATGCACTTAACTAATTAAAGCAGCAAACTAGTACAATATGTATTGTGCAGTTGAAGTTTAGACACCTTCTCATTGGCCCATGAAGCAATCTCTTTCTCAACAATTGGATGTCCTGCATGCTGTCCTGCCAGCTTGGTCAATATGCTCAATGTGTATGCCTTCATCAACTGCCAGACCAGTGCTAACAGAACAAGCCATCAAGCGTCTTCAGTCTTTTACAGACAAAACTTGAACAAGTGTGAATAAACGATCACCAATCAGCAAATAAAGCTCGTACTAATGAATTCTTACAGTTTACTATAAAAAAATTACAAGAATGTTGATCACCATGATATATACATAGCTTCACAGCCAAAGTTTAACTTTTGAATTTTTACAAGACATTGTAGATGCTGTAGTACAACCATCCTGGGCTCCATCTATCCTAGACTGAGGCAGGCTTTAATCAACTGCAAGCTCAGCAAAAAGCTCTGAAGCATGAAGAAAAAACATGCAGATGCAGCAACCTAAAACGTAAGTCAAAAGTAAACTAGCAGACCAAGAGATAGTGCTATAAATATGAGCATCTACTAGCACTGGGTTTCAAGTGAGGCAACAATGTCAGTAAGATCTAAATTAGAATACCGTATAATAAACTCATCATGTGATGCATGTTGGAGAGAGTTGGAAACATTTAGCAAAATACACAAAATGTGACTGTAAGGATAAACACATCTGCCATAGCGCAGCTTGGAGGAGCTTTTGCAATCCTGAAAGTGGCATCAGCTATTAATAGAGCGTATTATGCAATCACTCACTGTTAACAGAAGTGAGTGAGTAAGTAGTTTCTTAACGGCACATCAGCACAAAATAAGCTATTCAGTGCCGTACGTGGTTAAAATTAATTAACAGCATTTAATATATGAATTAAAAGTGAAGTTAAAATATTTGTTGAGATCAAGGCTATCAAGCTAATGTAAAAACGACATTATATACGATTGTAAAAGTTGATATCTTTAACATAAGCAATGATATTGCGAGATGCAACATTTTCAAAAACGTCCTTGAGTGAGTCCACTCCAAAGTATCTCTGATGAGCTGCACTGTAACGAATGCAGTCAATCAAAATGTGCTTGACTGTGTTGACTCTCTCCCTTTAGGAGATAAGAGTTTATAAATCTTGTATCACCAATTCGAAAACGGTTGATAAGGACAGAGTCGTTGCGGTCCAGTGACAAACTGACACTGCGACCAACGACTGGTTGCACACTGTAAAGTTTATTTGATATACAATGGTGGCATGGCGTAGTTTGTAATGCGTTTCAGCTGAAACAAAGTTACTCTACCCTGGGCCCGGTTAGTACTGCGACGGGTGACAGCCTGCAGGCAGGTAAACCATCTTGGTGCAAAGCCTGCCAGCTAGGTCGACTCAGCCTTCTACCTCCGTGGGACGGTAAAATGAGTAGTAACTCATTTACATGGGTTATGAAAGGTGCGGACCTTGGTACAGCTGACTGGGGTTGCCTAGCAGGACGCTGCGCCAGCCTGTGTCTGCAAGCTGCACACGGTGGCCATGCGGCAGGCGGCTCTGGTTAGTGACAAAAGTGCATTAGAGACGTGTTTGCGACGATGCGCTATACAAACCGACGACCTTTACCTTTTACACTGGTTCCACAGTTCTTGCCATTCTTTAACTGGTTGATAGAAGTTAACAAATCACTAACTGGAAATCTCATGTTGGTGATGGCGACATCCAGTCCTGCCTTAGCAGCGATATCAGCATCTTCGTTTCCTCGGATACCCACGTGGCTGGGAATCCAGCAGAAAGTTATAGATTTACCACTATTAATTAGTTGGTTGTGATCCTTCAGGATCTTTAAGATCAGTGGATTTTCAACTTTGCAGCTCTCAATTGCTTGTAAGCTGGACAAAGAATCCAAGAAAACCACACAATCTTTGCTTCTTGCATGACGAATGATGTCTAGCGCCATGTCCGTGCATGAATTTCAGCAGTAAAAATACTAGCATTGTCAGGTAGCTGGCTACACTCCTGCAAAATTTCATTAATCTAATTCAAACGGCAGCTGAGTTATTGGAAAGCGTTTATGTACACTCTTGTGTGTACTGTTTAACATGTGCATGAAGATTGGATATTTGCCTAGTCAGCTTATGTCTGCCGTTATAGTTCCGCTGGTAAAATGTAAAACTGGAGATTTATCTGACGTTGACAATTATCGTGCTATTACATTATCAAATTCTATTTCCAAGATTATTGAATCCTTATTGTTTGATACTATTGAAACTGTTGATGATATTGATGATTATCAGTTTGGATTTCAAAAAAATGTGTCCACTGCTATGTGTACTGATGTTTTCAAGAGTACAGTCGACTATTATCACAGGAATGGCAGTCACGTCTTTTGCTGTTTTATAGATTTTAAGAAAGCTTTTGATCAAGTTGACTATTGGTTGCTATTCTGTAAACTTATAGACAGTAATAATTCTCAGCTATGTTGTGCTGCTATACGACTACTGGCATTCTGGTACAGTCATCAACAGGTTTTTGTTCGTTGGCAAAATACCTATTCAGATTGTTTTAATCTTGCTAGAGGTGTTAGACAGAGTGGAATACTGTCACCATATTTATTTAAATTGTATGTAAGAGATTTGTTGAAAGTTGTTGTGAAATTGTGTATTGGTTGTAATATTGCCGAATGGTTTATAAATATTTTAGCTTATGCTGACGACATTGGCCCCCTGTTGGAGGGGTTTACAATGTTTACTAGATATAATAGACAAGGCAGCGGTTGATATTGATATGTCGTTTAACACTAAGAAAACAGTATGCATGATCTTCAATCCTCATGTTAAACACAAGTTGATTAGTGACAGCTTTCCACAGTTTCATCTCACCGGATGCAAATTATCGTTTGTTCCTAATTTCAAATACCTCGGTCATATAATAGATAATAGGTTACAAGATGATGATGTATATAGGAATTAAAATGTTTATTTACTCGTACTAATATACTCATTCGTCGATTCTCGCATTGTTCGATAAATGTTAAACTGAGGTTGTTTAGAAGTTTCTGTATCTGCTTTTATGACATTGCATTATGAAGGCATGTAAAAGCAACTGTTGTAAGCAAGCTTAAGTCTGCATATATCAAATGCTTAAAAATGTTTTTTAACTTTCATAAATATAGCAGTGTTTCTGATATGTTTCTGCAGTTGGGCTTACCGACTTTCTGCACCGTCCAACATAATGCTGAGTGGAGTTTTTTGAGATGTAAAGAACTTGTCATAACAGACTTGTGTGTATAGTAACAAAGTTTAGTGTGTAGCTTTCTCTTGCATATTGTGTATTCTATAGGTTTTATTTCTAGGTTATATTGTGTAGTGTTTTTTATTCTTTGTGTGAGGGTGTGTATGTGTGTGTGTATGGGCCACGTTGCCTGATTTAAATAAAATGGAAATGGAATGGAATTGGCATTTGTGCAAAAATCCAAGATGGCGTCCGCCGCCATTTTTGAATTATTATTTTGTAACGCGAGACCACCCACAAAGCCCGTTTGTGGTCCTAAACTTGCCCTTCAAATTTTGCATTGATCAAGATATCGTGATTTGAAAATTTCGCAAATTTGGCTTAAATGCCTATTCAGGCCCCCAAAAATCATGTTTTGGGGAGCTTTGACACCTAAACTTTACTTTTTATCATCGAGACCCCCAAAAGGCACTTCCTTGCACAGAAATACGCGTTTTGAGAACTTATTGGTCGTGATCGGTCCTACGGTGTGATCTGGACGCGACACGAAGTGTACAAAAAAAGAAAGAACCAAAAGTAAGCCAAAATTCGCCATTTTTGCAGACCTCCTTCCCGTCGTCCCACATCAACCAAATTTTGCATGTGGGGTGGTATCCCAGATATCGTTCTTGGTTTTGAGTTTCAAAAAGATCGGCTGAAAAATGTGGGAGCAGTGGGGGGTCGAATTTTTGGCTTTCCCACTGACTTGGCACAACGCTTATACAACAGCTTGTTGCTATTGCACAAGCTGCGATAAATGCATTTGTGCTGCGTCTACCACCAGAGCCATTTGGGACTGTGATATTATTGATGTCAGTTACTCCTTGGCTGTGCAGCTCTGAAAGTATTTCTTGTTTAGCACAGTCCACAAGGTCTTGGCATCGAATGACGCCCTTGGAGGAATGAAGAGTCCTGTTGGGGGTGACCGAAACTAGACAACCCCCAAGTCTTTAAGATGACTGAGACAACGACTCTGGACAGACGTAGATGCCTCCAGGAGGATATCTCCGTTCTGGAGGCGTTTAACAATTTTAAGATTGCCTGCTGCAGCTCTAAGTGCCTTGTCAATGATGAATGGCAATAGCTTTGAAACTGGTTGGGACTGATCTGTTCTTTGCAGAATGAACCAGCGCACATGACCAATGGACTGAGGATCATGTTGATCAGTTGGATTCTGTCGACTTGAGTTTGAATTAGAAGATGTATGTTGACTTGGGTAAGAATCATCCATGATTATGATAAAGATTCGACACCCTTGCTCCCCACCCTCCATCGAGTCCCTACATTACCCCCTCCCAGTGAGAGGGGGGAAAGGGGCACGAGAAACATGGGACAGAGCCCTGCATGAATCCCTACGAAGAATACAAGAGTGCGTTAGTCTGATCACTGAATATTGTAACCAGTTAACAGTAGCCTGTTGATGATGATGATGATGATGATGATGAAGGACGAATTAACTTTAGCGTGGTGTTAAGTCCTAAGACTACAAGGACATGTAACAATAAGCCTAAACAGTGAAGTCACGTAATAATAGTCAGTGCAATGAGACATTGTTAGTCATGACTGTAAGACCGGGCAAAAAGTTCGGTTTTCAGTCTGCTGGGGAAAACGTGCAACGATGGAGACGACCGGACCGACTCCGGCAAACTGTTCCAGTAGACAACTGTTTTCGAGTACTCTGTTATGGAAAGGATAACCAGAAAAGCATTTGAATAAATGACTGTGCACAGCTTTAATGCATAAAAGCAAGATTACACTTATGATATGGCAAAAAGGCAACAAGAATACCATACACACTGGAACAAATTATTTCCAAAATCTCAACACATTCAACAGCAAGACGGACACAATTCAATTATTTCATTAAAATTTATACAATTTGTTACCTAGAGTCAGAGTCTCATTGCAATCGTACAAGTCTTTGCCAGCAATGCCAACCAGAGAGAACTTGCACGTCCTGCCAAGCTCCACTGCATAGTTGCAGTTCTCTGCAATTCACCAAAGAATGCACGTCTTAACTATGCTTTATTTCTGCTTATCACTAACGGTATACATTAAAGTCACAATAAGTCAGTGACTGAGTGAGAGAGAGAGAGTTTTACATCGATCTTGGAATGAGTATAGGGTGAGTATAGGTTTCCAGGCAATCACTTGCACTGGTATGGACAAAAAAATGGCAAAAAATCAAACAGACCTTAGTCTGAATAAGAACCTAAATAACAATAACAGTCAACACTCACCAACAAAAACATAACATAAACCAATAACCGATTCACACACAGAAATACACACACCAGAACCTAACTCACAATCAATACAGAACCAAAACCTGGTTCAGGAGCCTTTCCTCCCATCTTGCCAAGACACAGACTGGCCACACTATACAACTACTGCGACTTAGACAGTCCTGACGTAGTAACAAAAACACCATACAAACCAAGTGAACAGCTATAAGTAAAAACATGCTAGGAATTCCACAGCTGACTGAAGGTAAGTCATGAATGACAGCTATAATTAAAACTGAATGTCAGAAAAACGAACATTATCCAGATTAATGCAGAATAACCAAATGATTAAACCAGATAAAACCATCTCAATGGAAACACTTAGTCATTCCTGATGGCCAAGAAATGAACACTTTTAAACACTGGAATATATCCACTAGCAGAACAAACTTCAGCATTATGCATACTATATGTACAATTTTAATGCGATATGAAACAAACGAAAATGTCAAAAAAATCACACAACACTTCTACTAACATACAGATCATCATCATCATCAAAACAAATAATAATATAATTTAGCGTGGTATACTTGCACTGTGCAATGCACAAGAATCTAAACATATGCACTCAAAATGCAAAAATAAAAATTCAAAACAATGAAATAGCGAAACATACAGACTACAACTGCAACAGACCGATTTTCTCCATCATGACACGCATGCGATGAAACTCCTTCTTGACTCGACTCCAGTTGACGACTCCCGGCTTGATGATGTCATAAAGCTGAAAGATGATCAGACCGTCAGCAAGGTCACTGTAGAGATGATGTACAAATGGTGTCACACCCATGCTGTTCATCCAATTACGATACACTGCCACAAAGACATCAGCAGATAATGTTTTAAACAAGGCCTTAAGACATGGCTTTACGATCGTGCCTGGCGCCTCTGAGAACTTGGTTTAATGAGCGCCCATAAATCTGCTTATTGATTAATGATCGATTGATCACGATCACTATGTAAGATTAGTCTCTTAACTACTCTAATGTACGCAGGGCTCGAAGAAAAAAATAAGTGCCAATGTAGCAACTGCTGGAGTATATGGGTTGCAGATCTAGTACTAAGTATCTTGTTTTGTAACTATCTCAGAAAAGAGGAAGCCTGAACCATTCCGAGTGAATGTGGTAAAAAAAGTTCAGTCAGATTCGTGTTAGAAGAGCCCAACGATCTTGGAAGTGGCAGCTGACTGACTTAGCAACTTGATCAGGATTGATTACAAATGAGCCACAGTGAGATATGAACTGCAACCTGAAAGTAACACATCTGATATTTGAACCAGTAACCACTGCAGTAGCAGTAGTACTGCAGCAACCTCTATTAATTAGAGCAGCAGCGACAAAGACCTTCCATTTGTTTGTAAATTGAGCTATATCCTGTTCAGAAACTTTAGTTTCTGAAGTAAAAAAACATAAAGTCCTTCCCGAGCCTTACGGCCCATAAGGCGACGCTGATCTCCGTTTCCTAAGGCCCTCAGCCTGACACCATTTTTTGCACTGCGAGACCACGGATACGGGGCCAGTGTATCACGCGGTGTGCCTGTTTACGTCCCAGTGGTGAAGCCAGTACCAAATTACACTGCTTGGTGACAGAGGCACATGTGTGTGAACAACTTGCCTAAGGTCGTTACCCGGCAGTGTCGCGGTGCGGAGTCGAACCTGCGCCTCTGAGTTACCTCAGGATTACAAGTCCAACATGTTACCGTTAGACTACTGAGCCACACAGTTTCTGAAGGGCTCGGTGTCATAATGACATTGTGCTGAGTTATGCTAGCAACCTACAAAAAAATTACCTATCTTTTTTGGTTTTAAAAGTGCAATCTGTCAAGTTGCATTGCATTTATTCACAATTGTGCCATATTGTGATAGCTATTAGCAGGGCCCACAGCTTTTGGCAGTTCAGTTTGATTTTTTCCATGATAAAGAATACGCAATCAAGTGAAAAATCGTACAAAATCACAGGTGAATTTTCAGCTTCAGCAAAATTCCGTGAAATTCCGTAGAAATATCAAAATTCCACGGCAAAGGAAAAATTCTGCAGTAGTAACCAATTTATATGGGTTACGGAAGGTGGGGACCTTAGTACAGCTAACTGCAGCTGCCTAGCCGGCCGCTGCGCTAGCCTGTGTCTGCAGGCTGCATGCGGTGGCTGTGCGGCAGGCGGCTCTGGTTAGTGATGAAAAGCACATTAGAGATGTGTTCGCGATGATGCGCTATACAAATTGATGACCTTTACCTTTTTTACTTTTACACAGTATAATAAACAGATATCCAGTTCTCTCAATTTTAATGCTGCATAAAAACTAGAAGAACATGAGACGTGGTGCTAAACCAAACTCACTACGTTCTTCGCGTGTTTCTTCTGGTAATGCCGAGAAGTCAAAGTCGACGCCATCCAGCTGGCGTTCAAAGCCAGGAAACATGTTGAACAAATTGGCAACAAATGCCAGGTTAAGTTTGTAGTTGCCGGCGACAACGTCAGCTGCTGAAACAAAACTCCGACACCCGATCTTCTCAGCTTCATCCAACATATGCTCAGCTCGTTCCAGCTCGTCAGCTACCTTCAAGCATCAACGATCAAACTATAGTGATGACATGCGACCATTTGTGGAGATATATGTGAAAAAAAACTTACCAGTTTAAAACTGTGTGTAAGGACGATGTGATGATATCAGTCCTCTAAAACAGCAAAAATCATTTGGGTAACCTTAGACGGGGCTATGCATATGG
>Ga0209367_1009262_pt1 | contig 13381 bp, 10 predicted proteins | sample WorMetLIZISLAND2_FD_187412 | JGI IMG/M metagenome (GOLD analysis project Ga0209367, IMG submission 187412) | Marine gutless worms symbiont microbial communities from Max Planck institute for Marine Microbiology, Germany - Olavius geniculatus... ... | reverse complement strand
GACAGACATGTTAAACGGTCGTGCCTGGAATCTTGCAACCATAACCCTGTCACTTACTGGTTTATAACCAAGTAGTGCCTCGCGGGCCCGCTTACTCAGGAGGAACCCGACGCCTGTTTCATGCTTTTTACGCGCGAAAGCCATCGTCTGGGCGTCTGTCCGTCCGTCCGTCCGTCTGTCCGTCCGTCACACTCGTGATCTGTATCAAAACGGTGCAAGCTAGGATCACGAAATCTTCACTGTGGCTGCCCCAAGGTCTCTAGTTTTTCGTCACAAAATTTTGTGCCACTGGGTGCAGAGTTTCCCCTCGAACGAGGGCGTCAAAGAGCAATATTTCCCTTAAAAAGACGTCATTTTGCCGTTATTGGCTCGAATAATGTGAAAACGGTTGCAGATAAGTACATACATGCTGCTTATCATAACAAGCACTGGTAACAGGCTTTTTGGATTTACCAACATCGATGACCTTGAACGACCTTGAACCCTCAAAAAAAGGTTTTTAATGAATTTTTCGCAATTTTTGGATGCAGCGCACATTTCAACACCGAATTGCGACGAAATGCCTGGAGATAGAGCACAACAACCTGCATGTAAAATTTTTAGCATGCAACGTAGATTTTAGCATTCTAAGTTCCAACTCCTTAGGTTCAAGGAGGCCGGCGCAGGCTGGCGTCAAATACAGCTACCCCCTAAAAATGGTTATTTTACCGCTATTATCGCGTGTAGCGTGAACCGAGTTGCAGATAGGCACAGACATGCTGCTTATCATAACAAGCACTGGTGACAGGCTTTTTAAATTTATCAACATCGATGACCTTGAATGACCATGAACCCTAAAAATATTGATTTAACGTGATTTTTTGGCGATTTTTGGCTGCAAAAGAGTGAATTACGACGAAATGGATGGAGATAGACTAAGATTACCTGCGAACAGAAGCTGCTATAGGCTTTTGCGCATCTCGTGAGCTTTGCTCAAATTACTTGTGTTCATTCCCTGACCAGACAACTTTACAGCCGTGCATCTCTCCTAATGCAGTCCATCGCATTTCAGCCAATCGTAGTATATCGAAGCGATATCTTTCCATCTCATTCTCCAGCAGTTCAAGTTTGCCTGGTGCCTGCATAGTGCGCACATTCCATATTCCAACTGTAAACATATGTGCACATGGTTTGAGTTTTCTTTTGGTAGCTGACTTATCGACCCAACCCCGATTGCTCAGCTGGTATCGCGGACCTTGTTTGACCGGGCGACGTCCGAGCCGGCATGTTCTTTTATTCGGTTGTATTGGCATCAGATTTCATTCGTGTTGTTACTTTTATGGTGAGCGCATCGACACTCATCTGACCGACCCTCCCTTAAGGACCGACAAAGGCTTCCCGCTGGTGCTTGACCATTGCACCAACGAAGCGCAGTTCATCCGCCCTCCTCGAAGAAGAAGCCGTTGACCGCTACCTTTATTCCTGAGTAAGGACTGGTGAAGGACTAGCGCCCCGAGGTTTTCAAGCCAGAATTTTTATGTTCCCGGGGTTAAGCTGCGCTACACTCGGAGTAGAATGCCTAATCAATCGTGTTTTCCTGGTCATCCGGCTGGACACGTGACCACGTGACTGTCCTGAAGTTGCGAACATATAATTTGCAAAGCTAAAACACAAAAACGTTGCAAATTTCGGTGTAATGTTCAAGCATGCAACAAAAACGGGGAGTCAAATTTTGGAGTCTCTCATTAAAATGGCTGGTCAACCTTACAACAGTGCTGCGCTACCGCACAGCCTGTGATGCGCTCACAATAATGCATATTTTGGCCAATTGCGTGAATGCACAGTGCGGCAGTAACTAGACGAATATGACGCACACAGGTCGCTATTACGCCAAATGCGCACAAAGAGTTAAAAGATTTCAGTAATTTTCGTTTATGAATAGTCTCCGCCGTCTCCGGTATCAGACCAGCTTCTGTGGTGCAAAGTTGGCCTTCAGCGACTTACTGTGTTATTTTTAAAATCCCGTTTTTTGTTGCTTCAATCGAGCCAAAAACACATAACACATTTTAATATCGTTTACATAATACAGGACCGTCAATGTCGTGACACTTACGACAGGTGCTCAAGCACTAAACTGACTGAGTATAAGAAGTTGACGCGTACAGAGAAACATGTGAGCACATATGGCCAGGGTTGAGCGATTTAGCATCGTGCGAATTGCTGAACACAACCGTACAGGTGAGACGAACGAACGACTAAAACATGCGAGCCGCCGCCAAAATCGCTAAAATGCGCTCGCAAAAATGCGTATGTTGGTCAATTGCATTTTGCACATGAGTAATGTAAACGCATGTTTATGCAGCAGTCATTGTAAAATTAAATGTGCAGCTACGTAATGTTAATTTTTTAAATTTAAATACAAAGCAAAATAATACAAAAACGACCTTAGTTCGTTTTAATGGCAGAATGTGTGTTATTGCTTAGAATAATATGCACATTGCACAAAAATGGCAAACAGCAAAATTCTTTGTGTTAACATTACACCAAAATTTGCAACGTTTATGCATATTAGCTTTGCAAATTATATGTTAGCAACCTATGTATAATATACTGAGTAAATTTTGTTTTTGTTACGTTTTGCGTGTGTGCACATTTCGCATTTGTGCATTGTGCCCTTCGCATTTAGCCTACTTCCATTTACATACGTTTCAAACGAAGACGGTTTAGCGAGTTCACAAAGTGTCTGCTGCCTAAAACTGTTAACAATTGGGCTTGTGTGCGCATTTGTGCGCGCAAATGGTTAAATGTTTTCTGTAATTATTGCCATCAAATTGTGTTTCAATTTAAGCCAGTTTTTAATGCAATGCTAACTTGCAATAATATGACGAATATTTTCGACACAACAGCAGTAGTTGCTGCACTAAAACAGTGTTAATAAAAATTTAATCATTACTTTTTGCTAAAGGTGCCACTACTCGTTGCTGTACGACTGTACGACAATGCAATAAACATAGGCTACATCGTCAGTCTGCTTGTAAAAAAACGAATAAGTTTATGCACTTTTGCGTACTTCACATACATTATATTATATATTATGTTTTGTGACGGGACGGAGTTAAGTTGACAAAATAACGCGCAAGCAACTAATTGGTGTGTCAACAAGTTATTGTCCGACGTTGCATTTTCGCCGGCGGTAGCATGTCATAGGTCATGCGAGCAATTTAACGTGTGGGCAAATGTCCGTCCGGGCAAACGTTCTTGAGGGCGGTTGTCCGTTTTCCCGCGTTTGACGTCGCTTCCACAATGAAGCCAGCAAATATCTGTACACATGTGCGAAACCTAAATTATATAACGCAACAGCCAAATTTTTTAAAAATTACTCACGTTATTGAATTTACCGGCAAACTTCGGGTGTCGAAAATTAAAAAAAAGTGTTGAAAGCCGATTAACGGTTGACTTGCAATTGACTCTATACAGTATCATGCACATTTAATTTTAATTCGACGTAATTTTTCTAATTTTAATTACTGTATTGGATATACCGTCGACGGATTACTCCGCCGCAAAAATCAGTGTATTTGACGAATGCTGTTTAAAGAGTGAACTAAGTTTAAATAGTTGACGCGCACAAAGAGACAGGTAAGCAATAATGGCCACGGTTGAGCGATTTAGCTCGTGGAAGCTGGCGTACACAACCGTACAAATGAGACAAACAAACGACTGAAACATGTAGGCCACAGCTAAACTAACTAAAATGCGCTTGCAAGAGTGCATATTTTGGCCGACTGTGTGCATGCATAGTGCGCCAGATATGCGAAACACGAAACAAAACTAAAAGAATTTAGCGCGAAAATGGTTGATGTATTTTAACAATTTTGCCGAGAGTGAAAAGTTAACCTTCAGCTACAATATCTAGAGCGGGCGTTTGCTAAAAAATGGCATTTTTAAACCAAATATTTTTACATAATAATTCAAGTTTATTTTATGTTCAATACCAAACTACAATAAATTTAAACACAAACTTAAACAAATATATCTTGAATAAGCAAGTAAAATATATACATAAATCATGTAATAAATAGAAATAGAGCAATAATCAGTAACGGACAAAATTAATAAAATATCATACAGTAAAAATACCACAAATAGCCAAAAAAATTAAAACACAATTTTAAACTTTGGTTAGCGTGGCTTTTTCGAAGCAATGCAAACAAAAACAGCCGGGTATGTGTAGTGTGCAAAATGCGAAAGCGCGATAGACATTTACGTCCAGAACGCGAAACTAAATTGATGCGAAAACTACATTGTTGTCTTCTTACACAACACAACTTTCTTCGAAAATTGTAACAAAAAGGCATCTGTAAAATGCGATAACAATAATACGAAAAACAAAACAAACGAACAAAAAATATTTTTGACACAGCGACAAAGGTTGCTAAAGCAAAACGGTGTGAATTAAAATTTAATCGTAAATATTAAAATTTTAGAAATTCTTTCGCATATAACACAACTTTTGCTCATCAAATCAATTTCGCCTTGCGCACATAAACCAACTTCGCGCTTTCGCATTTCGCTAGTTACACGTGGCTACGACTGCGTCCGTCTTAATACACTTTTCACCACCAGGCCTTAAGCTGGTTGCGAACCAGTACTGTGTGGAGTGATCCAACGTGGAAGACTTGCACCCAGCACCCAAATTTGACACCAGGGAAACCCTTTTTGGTGAAGCAGAGTTCTGCCGAACACCTTTACAGGTAAGAACTCCCTCCCAACCATGGGCCAGAAAGTATCTGCTGCCGGGGTAGATCTTGGTCTGTGGTCACGAGATGTGACAACTGATAGGTCCACGGCCCACCATGGAAGAGGCGGTACAGTGGGTGGAGGTGGGTGCTGTGCCGCGCGCATCGAAGTAAGTAAGCACACCAACACTGGACATAATAAGATAACCGTAGTACCGGGTGGAACCGTGGAAGGTCACACTACCACTACTACTACTACTACTATTACTACTGTGACAAAAGTCACATTTTTACAAACCACAATAATAATTTAAATTGACGCAACTCTACCATCAACGTTCTCTGCCTGCGTCATCATGGATACTATCAACTTTCGCTAAATTTAACGACTCAAAATCCGCCTGTTTTGTCTTTAAGCTCTACTTTTCGCCAGTATTTTATTTACTTTATTGTGCGTAAAGTAAATTTAAAATTGGTTTTATCTTGCAATACGGGCTATTTCGCTTAGTTCTATGAATTTACTGTCAAGTTACGTTCAAAGCGGACGGGCGTCCTATCGCGCTTTAAGCAACCCTCGAATTAGAAGATTCTGTCGTTAACTTTTTGAATGCCATACTAATCTAACGTCTGATTAGGTCATTATAACAATGTTAGAAAATATAGAAATGTTTACGGTTGGTAGATAATAACGATTTTTCGTACATTTAACGTACAATTTTTTGATGGTGCGTATATGCGCTTTCGAATAATTGCGAACTGCCCATACCAAAATAAACCGACCTCGAAAACACCCCATCTGACGCAAAGATCTTCGATATACCTTTTACGTAAACCGAGTTCTAACCAATTATGTTCCAAATTTCGTTGCCACGGCAACGAGGATCGTTCGGGGAAAAATTCGGTTGTCAGCATTCGATGGCTCATCCCCGAAAACCCTCCTAATGACGCAAATATGTTGCAGATATCTCTTACACAAAATGAGTAATAGTCCATTATTTCCCGAAATTCGTTGCCATGGCAACAGGGGTCGCCAAAGGAGAAATTTTAATGACGCCGTCGGATAGCTCGGGGCCGAAAAGAGAGGGTAAGTGCAAATAGCGCACAACTATCTTTTACAGGGGCCGAGTTATAGTCAGTTTCGTTCCAAAAATCGTTGCCATGGCAACGGAGGTCAACAGGGGAGAAATTTAAGTCACACCATCGGATAGCCCGGAGCGAAAAGAGGGGCGTAGTTGCAAAGAGCGCGCAATTATCTTTTAAGGGAATTGCGTTATGGCCCATTTGTCCCAAATTACGTTGCTATGGCAACGGGGGTCAATCAGGAGTAAACTTAAATGACACCGTTAAATTGGCCAACCACGAAAACCATACCATAAAACCCAAAATTACGACTTTATTCTATACATAGCCGAAGTTTTGATGGTTTAAAGCATTGTCTAATTTTTCCCATAGGCGCCATTGTAATTTTTCATATTTTACTGAAAAAATAGGTTCAAATGTTGAATTTAATTTTTGTAATTTCCAAAGGGCACTTGTTTTCGCGAAACCGTTTTGAATGAGCCATAACAGGTTAAATCAATCCAGTCGCTTTTTTTCTGTTGAAAACTGGAAAAAGGAAGGGAAGGAAAGGCACAAAAAGTCACGCAGACGTTGTAGCCTATATTACTTATTCGTGAAGAAGCTTCCCGTGAAAATTTTTTTTACTAAATGTTGCATGTCGGGAGATATGCCGTACGTAATTATCTGTGCAAAATTGTATGTGAAAAAATTAAGGGGTTTAGGATATACGTTGGGTCACGTTTTGGTTTCTCCCATTGAAATGGCTGGTCAGCCTTACAAGCGCAGTCTGTGATTTCGTTGTAAATACACAAGGATAGCAAGCGCTCTGCAATCGCTCTGCACTGCACGTCACATTTTTCGCTTTAAAATGCTATAAAGAAAAACAGCTATACGCCATCGCCTTATAATACCTGCTGTAAGGTATACCAATACAGGTGTATGTGTGCAAATCTGCAGCATCCGAAAAGTGGAGAACGTGTGTTAGTTGACGGTTGCTGCTCTCATCACGGCGCAGTTTCATTTCCACACCGCCTCATTGCATCAGTATCACCAGCGTTAACATCACGGCTTGTGCGGTAGCAACAAGCAGTTGTATAAGCGATGTGCCAAGTCAATGGTAAGGCCGAAATTTCGACCACGCCCCCCTCACAGCTCCCACATTTTTCAACCGATTTTAATGAAACTTGAAACCAAGAAAGATATCCGGGATACGACCCAACATGCAAAATTTGGTTGATGTGGAATGACGGAAAGGGGGTCTGCGTAAAGAGGGCATTTTCCGTTACTTTTTGTGTTCCATCCTTTTTTGTGTTCTTGCCCTCGCCTACAGGTCACTCCAGAAGACCGACGACGACCGTTTATGGCTCAAAACGCGTGTTTCCGCGTAAGGTATCCCCTTTTGTGGGTCTCGATGATAAAGAATAATGTTTGGGGGTCAAAGCTCCCCAAAAACATAATGTTTGGGGCTTGAATAGGCATTTTAAGCCAAATTTGCAAAATTTTCGAATCGCGATATGTCGAAAAGTACGCACTCGATCAACACGAAATTTGGAGGGGAATTTCAGGTGCACAAATGGACTTCGTGGATGATCCAGCATTACAAAATTATAATTCAAGATGGCGGCAGCCGCCATCTTGGATTTTTGCACAAACATTAATAACTCAGCCGCCGATTGACGCAGATAAATGAAATTTTTGCAACGAAATTGCCGTCTGCCAGAGAAAATAGACCATTTGACCAAAATGGACAAAAATTATAAATTCAAAATGGCGGCGGCGGCCATTTTTTAATTTTATTTATCGCTCATAATTCGTTCACTATTGCACATATTTGCACAAAATTTGGCATGTGTATTGCCCTGGAGGTCCTACATGCATATGTGCCAAAATATTAAACAAAAATTAAATCCAAGATGGCGGCGGCCGCCATTTTGGATTTTTGCACAAACAGCAATAACTCAGCCGCCGATTGACGCAGATGAATAAAATTTTGCAGCGATGTAGCCGACTGCCAACGGAAATAGACCATTTGACCAAAATGGACAAAAATTATAAATTCAAGATGGGGCGGCGGCAATTTTGAATTTCATTTATCGCTCATAACTCGTTCACTATTGCACATATTTGCACGAAATTTGGCAAGTGTATTGCCCTGGAGGTCCTACATGCAAAATATAAAACAAAAATTAAATCCAAGATGGCGGCGGCCGCCATTTTGGATTTTTGCACAAATAGCAATAACTCAGCCGCCGATTGACGCAGATAAATGAAATTTTGCAGTGATATAGCCGGCTGCCACCGGAAATAAACCATTTGACCAAAATGGACAAAAATTATAAATTCAAGATGGCGGCGGCCGCCATTTTAAATTTTGTTTATCTTTCATAACTCGTTTACTTTTGCACATATTTGCACGAAATTTGGCATGCGTATTACGCTGGAGGTCTTTCATGCAGGTATGCCAAAATATTGAACAAAAATTAAATTCAAGATGGCGGCGGCCGCCATTTTGGATTTTTGCACAAACAGCAATATCTCGGCCGCTGATTGACATAGATAATAAAATTTTGCAGTGATGTAGCCGGCTGCCACCGAAAATAGACCATTTGACCAAAGTGGGCAAAAGTAATAAATTTAAGATGGCGGCCGCCGCCATTTTGAATTTCATCTGTCGCTCATAACTCGTTTATTATTGCACATATTTGCATGAAATTTGGCATGTGTATTACGTTGGAGGTCCTACGTACAGAAATGCCGAAATATTGAAGTAAAATAAAAAATTCAAGATGGCGGCGGCCGCGATCTTTGGTTTTTTGCACAAACAGCAATATCTCGGCCGCCGATTGACGTAGATAAATAAAATTTTGCAGTGATGTAGCCGGCAGGTAGTAGTAGTTGTTGTTGTTGTGTACAAAGTAACTGTTCAGTGACCTTTCAAACTTTAATAAAGCCGCAAATATTATGTATAAAAAAAACTGCAAGCAATTCATTTAATGTTGTATAAGCGCTGATGTAAAACTGCAAAACTCAAAAAGTATAAGCACGAACATTATACAGTAGCTTAGACATTTATGTTTGGCTACTGAGTACAGATTAAATGTCTAAGCTAACACATTAGTTCGTGCTTGTACTTTTTGATTTCTGCAGTTTTACATCAGCGCTTATACAACATTAAATGAATTGCTTGCAGTTTTTTTTATATATAATCATCACTATTGTCGTTATCATCGTCATCGTCATCAAAAGGAAGCGACTGAATATGCAAGACTGGAAAATGGAGCACAATATGTTATTGGTTGATATGCGTTCACCGTTCGGAAAAAGTAATCCTCTCTAGTTATAGTCAGTTATACTTATAGTATAGCCGTACAATAAAAATATCAATTGTCAATTTATTACAAGTTAAGCGTAAAAATGTTTTGGACATTTGTTTATATTCGTCATTTATATTGTACGCTGTCAAAGAGCCTTTTTGCGGACACAGTGTATAAGCGCTATGCAAATAATAAACCGAAATGAGCCTTGTGGTCAGTTGATGGCACCGACTGAGAACTGCCAGCAGTAGTGAGGTTATGTCTAAAATCCGGCCGACGTCTCGTGGCTCAATGTTCAAAGCGGGCCAGTATATTTTGTGGGGGTCGAATTTTAGGCTTTCCCATGAGAAAAAAAGTCGCCGTTAACACATAGCTTGAACTACGGTTCAGTTTGTGATACCTGCTATGAGCAATAACAATGCCGGTGTATGTGTGCAGATCTGCAACATCCGAAAAGTAAGACTTAGACAGCGTGTGTTTGTTGACGGTTGTTGCTGTTATCATGGCGCAGTGGCATTTGTCGCACTAACTCAGTGCATTAGTTTTATCAGCGTTACCGTCATCATTATCATCAGAAGTATTAATAGCAGTAGTTGTAGTTTTTCTTCATTTAGCTTTACATACTTGTACTTTGTTACATGTAATCCAACCCGACACAGCGAAGGAAATGTATTATTAAAAGACATTAGTAACAGACCATTATCATTAACAGCTGCAACAGCGTTAACATGTTATAAATGTACTAAACAGCAGTTTATTCACTTGTTAACGGCAACATTTAAGGATTTGCACATCAAAAACAGCAAAAATTACAAAAGGTGATATTGTTTGCATGACACTGACTGTGTGTCATTGTGCTGCTGAATAATATCACCTTTAGTAATTTTTGCTGTTTTCGATGTGCAAGTCCTCAAATGTTGCCGTTAACAAGTGTATAAACTAGTTTTTTGTACACTTATATTTGCTGTTTTATTACTAAAATACTGTTTTTCTACGGGGGATCAGTTACAAAGATTTTGCACTTCAGATGTCTCTTGCAGTAGCCAAGTCCGTTATAACTGTTACTTAGCCTACTACCTAATGGCGTGACTGAACAAAGCAAACAACACTTGTCGGACGTCGCCGCTGGCCTGCGTTGCTAACAATGCTGAACACAATATTTTTATATTTACGAAATGGCCATATAAATAAACAAACTAATATTGCACGCATCACCCGCTTAATATAACCCCAGAAAACACTTTAATAATGCTAATTTAACTAATCGTATTATAACAGTTATTGACCAGTTGCACAAAATGGCCGACCACAAACGTCTATAAAAATCGAGTCAAACTAAAGTCTGAGCTCATCTCATAGTTAACAGAGTTCTAGCCAATTTTTGGCAAAAATTCTACCAATTTTGTTGGCAAGACAACGAAAGTCAACCATGGTAGATTTACTAAAATTATTTATTTGCTCCATTCTCAAAACTTCTTGTTAGATGCAAGAATCTCGGAGATATTTTGCATATATGTCGAATTATAGCCAATTTTATCCCAAATTTCGTTTTCATTGCAACGAGGGTCAGTCGGCGTAAATTCGGTTGGCAGCATTTGCTGTCCCACCTCCGAAAACCCCCATATAGACACAAAAATCTCGCAGATATTTTTTACACAAGCCAAGTTATAGCCAATTTTGTCCCAAATTTCGTTGCCATGGCAACGCGGGTCGGTCGGGGAAAATGCGATTGGCAGCATTTAATGGTCCATCGCCAAAACCCGCCTGTTAACGCAGCAATCACGCACATATCGCTTACACAGACGAAGTTATAACCAATTTTGTCTTAAATTTCGTTGCCATGGCAACAAAGGTCAGTCGTGGGAAAATGCGATTGGCCGCATTCGAGGGCCCATTTTTGAAAACCCCCCTTCAGACGCAAAAATCTCGCAAATATGTCTTACACAAGCCGAATTATAGCCCATTTTGTCCCAAATTGCGTTGCCATGGCAACCAGAAAGGGTCCGGGGTAAAATTAAATGACACCATTATATTGGCCGTCCCGAAAACCATACGATGGAACCAAAAATTACGACCTTTTTATACAAAGCCAAAGTTATGACCTTTTTAAGAATTGTCTAATTTTCCCCATAGGCTCTATTGTTTTTTGGATTTTGTGGAATAAATACGTTAAATATTGATTTCAGTTTTTTTTATTTCCCAAGAGGCACATCCTTGCGCGAGACCGCGTCGTTTGAGGTAGAGCACGCAAAAATTTGCCGAAGAGTCTGACCTGTAGGTGAGTTTCTAAAAAAAGTTATATGTACAGCTAGAGAAATTTTTGCGTATATTTCACCTATGTGTCAGAGAAGCCCCCTTGTGCAGATTTGCACGAAATTTTGCATGAGGGGTCACTTATCCGACCTAAACAAACGTGCCAAATTTGTGATCAATTCGTGGGTTTTGATTTCGTGCAGGTCGAATTTTTGGCTTTGCCATGATAAAAAAGAGAAGTCTTCGACATGGCTTAAACAAACGTTCAGCCTGCGATGAGTTAAACTTTGCCAGGAACGCAATCACGTTCTGATAGCTGAGAAATGACCAATCTTTTTTTCGTTTTAGATGCGTTGTTATGTTTAATTACAATAGTAGTAGTAGTCGATTTAGGTGGGTATGATTTGATCTTCAGACCTTCGTACAGTGTAGTTACTTGATCAAAGTTTACTGGACTTTCTTTGCCGAACTTTTGAGGAATCGCGTCGATAAAGTATTTGTTTTATTTTAAATACGTTTATTTTTTATTTTAAATATATTTTTTTATTTTTTACAGATATTCGCAGTTCAATTTTAAAGTCGTTTAAAATTATGCCAAATTGTGCATGTTTCAACCCATGTAATTTATTTGGGAAGAGCTCCCGTATTTTTAAACCTGTGTTACAAAAAAACATTTCCGATCACGGTACAAAATTTTGGCGAAATTGGGCGACGCAGCTTAAATATACTTTGGCAAAATATAAATGAAACATCTGCGTTGAAAAAATTAGAAAAAGCAAAAACGTGCAAAAATCGACGCGATTTAAGACAATTTAGAAATTAAATGCGAATATTTTTGCTAAGGTTACCAAAATATTTTTTGCTGTTTTAAAAGACTGATATGATCACATCGTCCTTACACACAGTTGTAAGCTGGTAAGATTTTTTTTACATATATATTTGCCCATATTTGCTGTTTTATTGCCAAAAGTCGGGGAAAGAGGTTGACGCATGTAAAAAGCGGTATCAAAATCCGTATCTTTACCTTTTACCTTTTTAAGGCAAAGCAGTCTACCTCCAGTCGGGTACAGAACGTTGAATTTGTCTACTACTGCTGCTGCTTCTACTACGCTGCTGCTCATTATACCTGAAAATTAAAATTAGCTGTTGTAGACTTCGACTTCTTCTTCTTCTTATGGCGTACTCTTCCATAGCGTAGCCGTGTCCACGATGTGGCGCCAGTCCCCCCGCCCAGAAGCTTTTCTCCACGCAGAAGAAAGACCAATGTTCAGAGGTCTCAGGTCTGCTTCCACCGAACGTAACCAGATGTGACTGGGTCTTCCTGCGGGCCTTTTCCAATCCGGAGGAGGCTTGCGTATCGCGGCAGCAATGGCACGATGGTGATCTTCGTCAGGAGAGCTGCGGGCGATGTGACCGAAAAAAGGGAGCCGTCTGCTTGTAACTATGCTGGAGAGCGGCTGGCAATTCAAGCAGGACCGGACTTTATCATTGGTTATGTGGCGGGTGTATGGGATCCTCAGAATCTTGCGTAACGCCCACATATCAAACGCATCCAGACGGGCGCACATGTATTTCGTAGTGGTCCACGTTTCACACCCATACAGCACGACTGGCACAATATAGGTCTGATAGAGACGGATTTTAGTATCCAGTCTGATGCCTGATTTCCAAATTCGACTGACGCCATCTAATTGCCAGACCCTCAACCCTCACCTCAGTCAGATGCAAAGATCTTAATGATATTTGTTGTACAAGCCGAAATATAGCCAATTTTGTCGTAAACGTTGTTGCCAAAGCAACAAGGGTCGATCTGGAAAAATGTAATTGGATGCATTCGATAGCCCATCCCCGAGAAGCCCCTATAGTCGCAAAAATTTCGCAAAAATATCTTACGCAAGCCGAGCTATAGCCAATTTTTCCCAAATTTCGTTGCGATGGCAACGGGTGTCAACTGCGGGTAAATATAATTGTCACCGTTAATTAGGTCGACCCTAAAAACCATTTCCTAGAACCAAAAATTACGGCTTTATCTTTCAC
>Ga0209367_1009260_pt1 | contig 13384 bp, 7 predicted proteins | sample WorMetLIZISLAND2_FD_187412 | JGI IMG/M metagenome (GOLD analysis project Ga0209367, IMG submission 187412) | Marine gutless worms symbiont microbial communities from Max Planck institute for Marine Microbiology, Germany - Olavius geniculatus... ... | reverse complement strand
ACCGTACATAAATACTTCCATACACACACCATTCGGACCTGGTGATCGATTTCTTTTTTGTCTTGCCAATATATTACGTACATCATTAACAGTGACATTCCAACCCATTTTATCATCAAGCTTGTCTGTCATATCAGGCACACTTTCTTTTACACCAGAGTCAGGCACGGAATTGTACAGAGAGTCAAAGTGACTCTTCCACATATTGCAAATGTCTATCACCCACAGCATTACCAACTCGATTAGCATATTTTTGATTCTTTGTGCACCCATCTTTCTTTATACCTTGCCAAAATTTATGATAACCACACTTGCTTAATAAGTTCTTAGCATGAGCATCTGCACGCAACTCTGCTTCATGTCTCCTACAAAATCGCATTTGAGGCTGAAGGTGATGGCGTATTCCTCGCCCTTTATCCTGTTTTCTAAACTGATCAAATTTCGTTTTGTTCCGATCTAGCTAGTCCTAATGGGCTAATTGGCCCGGTTGACAAATACAAACGCATTTCAATGCAGTGCACTGAGTGCAGCCGACGCAAAAATGACGAGTTCATTTTGCGGTTTGTGTGAGTTTAAAACGTGCTGCGGCGCTAAAATTGCACATAGGGCCTAACTTGTCTCCGAAAGCTTCCAGTCCGTTATCAGCCGTTGCAGTTATCGTGAGTGTTAGCTGGCGCCGCCTGGCGTATACAAATGTAACGGCGGGATTTTACTATGGCGTCCGGACAGAGGATAGAACTGATAGAGAACGATTTTATTCCAGTCTTTGTTTCAGACTTTCACACTGGTGTAACGCAACCGAATGAAAACACTGAAACAACCCTGAATTGTTTCGGATTTTTTTTCACAGTTGTTTTGGGCTCATTCGCGTATTTATTTTATGAACAGATAGATGCAAATGTACAGGGCGAGCCTAAAAAAAGTGGGTGTAAAGCCTCATCCATTATCTTCGCCAAATGTTAGCTGATTTTCGTAATTCTTTTGCTAGCACATTCTGTCAAAAAATGTAGTAACGAGACTAAAATTAAGATGTGGTGGGTTATTTGATAATTACTTTATTGGAAATTTTTTTACAGAATGTGCGACGTGTCAGCAAATGTACTTTCAAAATCGGTTGATATTTGGCAAACATCGGCCTATGGACAAAAGTTTGAGGCTTACTTTTGTAAGCTTCAATGTAAAAATATTCGTGCGTCTGAAGTAGAACAGCAGAAGATAAACGAGCCCTTCTGAATCACAAGGGTTTGCTTTTCTGCTGCTTTTTTCCTTGAGAATTACGCTTTGTCTTTCCGTTCTGTAAACGCTGCATACGCCGCATTTAATTAACGGATAAATTATCGGAGGAAGCTTTTGTTCTGGGGTGATTATTGTCTGGGGTGAATATGTGGAGACGCGCCGACCATCATGGAGCATGCGGACGTGTATGGAGCGGAGATGTCGTTTTGTCGAGTCAGTCCGAGTGAGTGTCGTTGTCGTAGCGTAGCCTATGGACTGCGTCGACTGACGCGACGCCACACGACGTCGCACTGATTGATTTACGCAGCAACAAACGACCGCTGCTCTCTCCCCGCCTCACGACTTCCGGCCGCGCATTAGCGCCGATGAAGTCTCGCGAGATCTGGCGCCGCGCGAGACGAGAATGGACGTCGTCCGTGGCCGCCAAGAATTATGTGATAGAATGGGGAACAGAGGCGCCATATGGTAGATCGGTGTGCCGAAAAATCCCATTATCATGAACTAGTCTTGCAGGTTAAAAAGGGGGATTTTAACGCTAAGGTGGACTATGTATAACGAAAAAAACAGATTGTCTGGTAGGCCCACCTCACGCGACTGCTACGGTCAAACATTTAAGAACCTAGGCAACTACACCGTGTCTCAAAAAACATCCCGAACATTTTCGATTGTAACTTGAAAGAGGATTATCAGACTTTAATAATTTTTGGTACGAATATTCCCGAGAAAACTTGCCATTAAGTAAATGTTCAATTTCGCACCTCGCCCAAAGTCTGTTTGTGCATTACCTGGGGAAATCAGAACCAACGAAATATTGAACAATCCTGCAGGTACACCGTAATTCTGTACTAGTCCTTGTCAGCTGCAGGTTGGTTGTGTAGGCCCTAAGCATATCTTCAACGTTTACACATCATTTGTTCGCCCACGCCAAATATCTTACAAACAAAATATACCACATGCAGAATATAAGCAATGGTGACACACCGTGACAGGCAGCAAAGCAGTGAACTGCAGTAATAGTTGATCTGTTTCCGAGAGCTTATCTCTGGAGTTCCGCCTCTGGATCTCGCTACGGGTGGGGGGAGGTGGAAAACCACGAGATACATCATTTCGCGCTGATGCCCCCTAATCGTCACAGATAAAGCGTCAAATCGAAGCATGTCCCCACACTGGAGACTAGCTACAATGCCTGCTATCCGAACGACGTAGCCTACAACAGAGCGAGTGCGTCGTAAACCTGTACGTATTTAATTACGTCGAGCGGAACCCGGCCATTAGCGCGTGTCGGCAAACTGTAATAGAAAATAGAGCGTATAATGCAATGTGATCGCGGCGGAACGGGCTAATGCTCCGCAAGACGCACAGCTCGTCCGGCAGATTCTGACCGGCGACATCAACCATCGGATATCCGCCTTTCAGCGCAGCCATAGCGCACGCCAATCCACAGGCGCTCCGACCGCAATATCTCTTTCTATCTGTATCAGTCTGTCTCACCGCTTCGCACAATGATGTTTGGCGTGATCCCGCAGTTATATATATATAGGTGTGTGGCTTCAGACAGGCAATCAATCAGAATTGCCTTAATAGCAGAGCTACCTGCAGGCTTAATAATAGACTGTGAAATGATAAAAAAAGTTTCTGATAATGATGGCCGGGAATGATTAGCTTAGGTTGGAGGTATAAGGCGTCATTAAGTCATTACGTTAGCTTGGCTTCAGCGGTGGCATGAATCTGATGAGCGTAGAAAACTAAGTTCATCAAATTCGCCAAATGACCAGGGTGTACTCCGCAATAGCTGTATATATGCCATGCCGACGGTATATAGGTCTATAAAGTATGTCTAGAGCGGTCACACAGAGGCTAAAATGACAAAGACCTGACTGTCAGGTCTTCGTCATTTTAGCCTCTGTGTGACCGCTCTAGACATACTGGCCCTGGCTGTATTAGTTTTTACATGGATTAATTAATATAATTGCATAATCGTTTGATAATTAATATGGTGACTGTAATCCGACTTTCGTATTGCTTGCACTCTCGTTTTTACCCTTCCAGCCGGCGTTTTTCTTGGCCTGCAAGTACTGGCGTCACTAGGATTCATTGTGCAAGAAGCAGGAAGCTGCGAGCAAATAAGCGTGACACACGAAAATAATACAAAAAAACACAGTGACATTTGTTACAGATCCGCATGTACACAAATTTGTGTGCTGTCCTGTATGATTTGTAATATCAGCGGGAATGTTTCGTTGCTCATTTCGGAAACTTAAGCAATCGTTTTATCGTTCGTTTACGGTTGTACTTTGTAAAATGTGCCAGTATTGCTATTGCCGAATGCCGACGTTAATATCCAGCTATTTCTGTTTTTAGAATTGTCGAGAATGATTTTAGTAAAACGATACTGCTGTAACATTCATTTTCCTTTATTATGTTTACTGTTCAGTTAACTTTAGTTTAGCTTAGTTAAGTTGTTTGACTGCCGTTTTTTGGCGAAATAAATATATTTAATATATAATGGTAAATAAATGGGTGCACCGTGCAATTGGACTATTGATTAAAGTATACAGGGTGCGGCCAAAAAAGTAGCCCCTAAAGTTTTTCGCTGTTTTCTCAGTGATCGCTTGGAATTTTAATTTGGAATTTTACGCGTTTATTTGCTAAAACCTGTTACAAGTAGCCAATAACAAGCCGCTGCGCTCATGCAGCCACAGCTCCAGCGCCGTGGTACAAAACATCAAATTACAAGAAACAAAGGCGTGGTACAAATCGTCTGCTACCCTTAAATATTTTCACGGTATGCACAGCGAGCGACGTCTGCAGGCTAAGTATGATGTCTGTTTGATGTGATTATATCGGGCGTCTTTTACGACGACGCCGCGTCACAGCAACAACTCGCCCGTCTCGACGCCGTGATAAACACCTATTGATGATTGGGCACTGTGACCTGTTGGCGTCGCTATAGCGGCTATCTGTCTGTCTCACTTTAATTGAAAGCTCCAGCAAAGTCATCGACAGCTATATACGTTGTAAAGTTGGGTTTGACTTTCGAATCGATTACCGTCTGTTCAATTTTTTCGTTTTATGAATTTGGATTCGCTTGTTATTGATTGCGGTAACCGAAGTGAGCTAAAACTGTATAAGCAGGTTGAAAGAAATGTTTTCTATATGTCAGTATATTTCGTTTCCGCCGACTATTTTCATGCTTGTTTCGCATGCACGACGAGCGCATTAGTGTCATGCAGACTGACGAGTCGCATTAGACGGACGACGGGAAGGAAATGTCCGAAAGCATGATCGTTCTGCCGATCAACGGGCTAGCATGTTACTCTATTTCAGTAACTTATTTAAGACGTCAGTTTGTTGAACGATTTGGTATAGTCACAATGCCCAATAGACCTATAGGCCCACGTTTGCCAAACCAACAATTTTTTGGTAATGCTGGCAGACCTAAAAAATTATTTTTGGTTACAGCAAGTTAGGCTGCTGTTTCACATATTAACAATAAAAAATCAACAAATAGTTTAATAGTTTAACCGAATCGAACATGTAATAAAGACAAACTGTGGATGTAGCCTAAGCCCCTACGTAAAATTAAGCACTTGTGCAAAATTTTAAATGTTTAGCCCATTTTCGCGCGCAACATTTCAGATCTAATCTAATGAGATGTAATCGAGTCGATTTTTTTAACCGAACTGTAGTCTCAACTCGATGTTAAATTGCAGAATGTTGCGGTTCTCACGACCGTTCCAATGATAGTGTTCGTGCGGCCCGTTAGTGATGTGATCAGAACGCTAATCAGAACGTCGCCGACGCCGCTTGATTTAGATCTCCGAAGTGAAAGCACACGTTCGGCATATTTGATCGGTTAATTACAGGTTTCTCTGGCAGCCAATAATAACGGCATAAACTTTCTGTCAGTAAGGGAGACAGAAGCGCATTCATCGACGTTAAGGTGATGTCTGGTAAAGTATTCATCGTCAGTCTTGTGGAATAGCAATATGCGTGTCAAAATGGCGCAGCCGTTACCATTCATTCTCTCATTGACTGTCTTACAACTCCTGAAAACTGCATCTAGGCTTATTTATTTTAAAAAAACGCTTATGATTGTGTCGCTTATTGTTTTTTAGTCAAAGCATAATAATTACGTTTTAGAAATTGGAATAATTCGCCCCATAACAACTGTGGAGTAGACTTTATTTCGTTGATCGTTTTTAGAAAGACGATTAAATCAAAAGTGTCAATTATTCTGGATTTTTCAAGGTTTTTTGCTGTAAAATACTGTTTACTGTTACACTGTTTATTTTATGTATATTTTCAAATATTTATATTCTGGAACAAATTTGTGATGATGATGATTTTTCGATAAATTGATGTGGCTTTAAAGTTTAAACTCGTTCAAAGTTTAAACAGCTGTGGGAATTAAAAAGGTGTTGCAACGAAGTCACTCTATTATGTATTTTAAAAACTGGCACTAAAACAAATTCTTAAGAAAAGAATAAAAGCTTAAGAAGAGGCTGATGAGTCTGGGGATAAACTGGAGAAGACCTCCTAGGCGTCTTCGAAAAATCTGGATACAGTAGATCGGCAACGGAACACCGGCCAGCTGGAGACAGATGTGGCAGAGTGCAGATGAACGTGGACATCGTGGGGAGTCGCCGCAACGGACCTCAGTTGTCTGCGCGTCATGATGATGATGATGACGATAAGCACTGAAAACTCCATGTTTGAAACTTTCGACAATTGCAAATTTTACTCAGGTTGTTTTAAAAATTTCAGTAGGCCTAATAGTTCGACGTCGATGAACATTCGTTGTGAACGTGGATGTGTTAAAAATTTTCAACAATAGACGTTAAAACGTAAGCATTGATTATTTCACCTTGATCAAACTTTCGAGAAACCGATAGTAAAATTGTCAGTAGGCCTAAACATTTTTATTCGGAAAAAAATTATGAACTTTTTATCTTGTAAGCGAGTCCATGCTTTCGGACGCTGATTTGTTTTCAAGGACTTTCCCGAACTCATCATGTCATTTTACGGTCGTCGCCTTGTCTATTTAGCTAAACGTATTTGGTATTTTATTATAAGTTTATTTCAAAAAATGCTATTTTACAATTAACAAGAGTTACAGACTTATGATACACGTCGCATGCATGATGTATTGTCGTTCTCACGCATGTTTATTTTTTACCACATTTGTAATTATTTTTAGTTGTTGTTGTCGTTATTGCTTATGATCAACACGTGGCATTCGTGACTGATCGGTAGCCAATATTTTAATGTTGTAAAAACTCGCCGGTTGATGGGAATTGCGATGCTGCCTGCAGGTGCGTTCATTTATGCCCACCACGCAGGCTCGCTCTCATAATGGAGTGTTTACACGATCCAGCAAACTTTCAGCAAACATCCAGCTGGCGTGATGGAACCCCGCCGCTTATCAGCCGTGCGCTAAGCCCTATGCAGGCCTAGGTTTAACTCACAGCTGATAGGCCTACATGTTTCCAATCTGCCTATCACCAATAACATTAATATTTAAATCTGTAGTTACAACCCGCCCGCCCTCCTAATTACCATAGAACTTCCAGCTAGCTGGATGAATGCTGGATCGTGTAAACACCTTATAACAGGTGTCCGTCGAGGCATACAAAACGGCGACCAGTGATCGACGACTTCGGGTTTTTTATCGGCGTTTAGGAGGAGCCGGGCGTGCTATGCTACTTACTGCAATGATTGATGATAGACCGTCAGTAAAACATTCGCGCGTCATGCAGTGAAACTCTCTCGTTAATGCTGTCGCCTCGAGGCCTCTGCGTGTGCGTGCGCAATGTATTCTATACGCAGGCGGCGAACCCTCCCCGACATAGCCCCTCTTAGGTTTAACCCCGCTCACCGACAAGGCAAACCCAAACTCGCTTTGTAGTCTGTAGAAGACAGCCCTTGGCCACAATCTCCGTCTTTACAAACTATCCGCTCAGTGAAATGTGGTGCTAAGAAAAGACGATGTTGTATCCTATAGGCCGTAGATGCTTTTATCCCAGAGGTTTCGAACTTTCGATCATGTTTTGTCGGTAAGGGAGGTTATGACCTAGGCGGGATTGTGTCCGGGGGGAAGGTTGTTATGTTCGGACACAATTCTGTACGTCTGTCGAAGATAATCACTCTTCAGTTAATGGTCGTTTGCCCTACGAATCACTCTTAGTCTCAGATAGGCCTTACTATTAAGTCTGTGTCGGATGTGCCATGCCACTGCGCGGAAATTGACAAGATAATGATGTGAATGCAGTCGTTCGCGCAGATCTCGGTTTCAATACAACGTACATTGGTGGCAAAAATAAGTATAACATCATTTCTAGTAGCAAATTATCTGCTAAGGACTTGATTCAACCAAAAGAAGCACCAAAAAGAAAACAAAAAGACACTAAGTGGTGTTGGCGAATTTGTCTCTTTGTGAGCAAATTGTAATCTGCCAGAGCACTTTGAACTTTGAAGACGGCATCGCGCAAGAGATCTCAGAGATTGAGGGACACAATAAAATAAGTTTACTCTGAACGCCGCATATCGAACACACTTGTCGTAATTACTAATCGCACATATTCCGTTGAACAATAATCGAACTGGTGAAATGCGTACAAGTGCCGTCGCCGCACGCCCCGTTAGATAGGTAATTGATGCGACTGGGGTCTCCAGTCTGACGTCATGCTGTGTCGCGATACTATTATACTTTCACAGGTAACAATACATGTCGCGGCGTCCACCCACTTGGTTACCTGCCCGTCAGGTGCCCTGGGGCAAATGTGAAAGGATTTGGCACCGAGCCCATGGCAAATAAACGAGATAGTTTGGCACTTTCCAACGAAGACGACGGCGACGACATCATCGCAGAGGAAAGGTGGATGATTAGGCCTATACTAGTCGCGTCAGCTAATTAGCATGCAGGCTAAAAACTATGTTAGTTTAATGCACGTAGGTCAGCAAATAATTTTCAGTTTCGCATTGTGTGTAATCATCATCATGAGGGTTTTAAACGTGGCCTGAATAATAAACATTTTCCAGAAGCATGTAAGTATATACTATAGGCTACTGTCATGCAGCAGTGGCGTCGTGGCAGGTTGCAGAAAATCAAGGCAGCCCCCACTCCCCTTCCCCTCAAAAAAACAATTATAAAGTCGTCGAAAAATTGTCGAAGTAAAATTTTCGTCCAAAATGCAAAATTTACTGACAAACCTCTCGTTTCAAAAATTTATGGCATAATTGTAATTTTTAGCACATTTAAGTAACAAAATTGAGGTCCGCCGGTTCTAAAAACAGATCAGCAGAAGCCACCAGAGCGTTGCGACGGCGGATCACGTCGTCCGGCGCTGTCGATAAGAAAGTTGTTAGACGTGGCGTTCGTAGATAAGATGGATGACGAACGGTGTATGTCGCTGACCCCGCCACTGGTACTATACTAAGTGCCGTCTTCAGAAACGTCAGTTATGAAGTTATCGGCAGCGGCCTTGTCGGACTTTCTTACAGACGCAGCAGAGCGTACAATTCAATCATTTCGCCATACCTTTGAAGCGACCGCATGATTTTCTCTCTGCGCATGTGCGACAGGTGCTCGATCGTTGCTCTGTCAGCTAGCGCACCCTTCGACACTGCCGGCTTGTAGCCTGTAATTACTTTATTGCAGCAATGTCGTTTGATTACATATTATGTTCGATAATTTAATAGAAGTTTTTCTTCTCACGGCTGTTTTAACTAAGTAAGAGTTGCAATGTTGTTTAATACAGACTGCACTTCGACGTTTTAAAAAGTGAATAATACAATGATTCCTGTTTGCTATTTATTAAAATAACGCAGTACATGTACTGTGCTACACAGATGGCCAGCATAAACTACAACTAAATAATATTATTGTGAACAGTTTGCACACAAGAAGCAATATCTTTAAGATCTGTTTTTCTGCCCACTAATAAGTCATGTATACTGTTATTAAATTTTATATTGGCGACATTTCGTTCATTAGTTTCACGAGTCTGAGAGCAGGCCTACGAATGGCGCGCACTTAACTAATTTAATTAATTGCATTCACCACATAATTTGTCGTCCTACCCACGACGATGTACTTTCCAGCCTAGATGGAGTTCCCATGCGGCCAATGACACGGTAAACATTGCGTAATTGACGACAACGTCGCTGAATGATCCCCGTCAGTTCGCTGTTGAACTGCTATGCTATGTTGGGTGCAGGCAGTTCAACTGGATTGACTTCGTTGGTGGTCAGTAGCCCTTCCGGGGCTCAGCATGTGGCTTGCTGACAGCGTTGACTAATTGGTTATTTAATGTGCTTCCAATTCGATGACTATAGAAGTACTCATGCACGACAAATAAATTGTTAGACCTACAATTACGTTGACGTCAATGTTTCGCAAGTCATATTAGTATATTACAAAAAAATTGGGCTAATGCTCACGAGATGTGCGACAGCTTATAGCAATTCCTGTTCGCAGGTTATCTTGGTTTATCTCCAGCCATTTCGTCGCAATTCACTCTTAAAGTGTCCGCCACAGCCGAAAATCGCCCAAAAATTCCAATCCCCTATTTTTTAAAATTCAAGGTTCTTTAAGGTCATCAATGTTGGTACTCCTTCAAGCTCGTCAGCAGTTTTTGCTATGGTACGCAGCAACTATATATGACTATCCGCAAACGTTTTCACGCTAGACGAGCAAACAGAGGCAATATAACGACTTTTGACTCTTTGACGCCCGCGTGCGTAGGCCTCAATTGGATCTAAAGAATCGAAAATTGGACTGTTGAAATCTACGTAGCGGTAACGCGTTGTGTCTGATCAACGAAGGTACTCTACACTGAGTCAGGTTGGTACTTGGATGGGTGACTGCTTGCAGGCAGGTAAACCATCTCGGAATATAAGCAGCCGTTTAGGTCAACTCAGCCTTCCATCTCTCCGGGGTAGGTAAATCGAGTACCGGCCTATCTGGCTGGGGTTAAGTCGGGGCGCGTTTACCTGTGTCGAGTCACTCGGCTGGCGGGTAACACTGTGTGATCACTGATCTCATACGGCAAGTGACGCTCCGAACCTCTGGAATGGCTTCTATATTAAGAGCTATAACACCACCTTTAACCTTTTAACCTATAATGCTAGGTACGATGAAACGTGCGTAACGAAGCATCACACGCAACACGGATATTTGATATAAGAACGTGTCTTCGTATTTATAAAAAGCCAAAGCACCGTATTAGCAGCTTTAAAGCACGAAAAATGGAATACATAATAATATCACAATATATTAAATGCAACGCACCGCAAAAATTACAAGTTGTACCGTCTATTTTTTCATTCCGGTATAGTAAAATATCAAAACTAAAACAGCGACCAGCAGTTTCGATGTATAGGCTATAGCAGTGATGTAGTATATATGGACTCGAGTCGGTCTCTTTTTTCCGTGATTCCGACTCGAACTATCAGCCGACTTGACTACATCACTGGTGTGTAGTTATCTTTGGCGCTAACCCGTAATGTTACGGCGGAAGTTCGAGCAAGCTGGCGATGCTGAATAAACTGCGTTTCCTCGGCGCCGCTTTCGCTTGCGTCATCAGATCTGACGTGCAAGCTGTGCTGACGTCACCGGAAATGCCGCTGTCGCCACTTTCGGTGACGCAGTCGCACGCGGCGCGCGTAATTTCTACTTCCGGTTCCGGTTTGCTGTCCGTTAGACCGTTATCGTCCAAGTCCGTCGTCTCGCCGACGTGTTCAGCCCGACATGGCGGTCGTGTATCTATACAATGTATGTCCGGCTGACGGTTGGAAAAGCTGGCCGCATGTCGGCTGGTGTCAGTGCGCGTGCGCAGATCAGCTTGTCGGCGCAGTTTCCGGTCGAGTCGGTCTTGCTCGCGGCGCCAGAGTTCATCCTGTGGGATCGGGACGCCGCTGCAAGTGAGAGGACGCACGTTGTGCGCCGGTCGACCCGGGTTCTTGCGAGTGTGCTCTCGCTTCCGCCACTTGGCACGTCGGTTCTGAAACCACACCTGCATAACGCAACACCAGACCAAGCTTTAGCTTCGTAATTAGAACGACATATAAGAAAAATGACACAAAATAAAACTGAAAAAAACAACAAAAAAAAACAAAATATAATAATTATATATACGAATTAAACGCTATCTGGCACCAGTGCCGCAAAACTGACAAAGTTGCCCCCGCAGGTGGCATATTTAACGTCAACTGCATGCAACTGCACATTATATTCACAAATAAGATAAATCAATAAAGCTATACACTGTCCAACTCCTACCAAAGAACGCGCGAAGTTGTTTATATTCACGACCCAGCTTCTTGGCGACGTCACATGTAACGGTATAAGTAACTGAACTACCCCGCGGGTAAATTGTTTTACCCAAAATTTGGCGTTAAAGTGTTTCAGGGTAGGCCAAAAATGGCACCATTTTTTGTACGCCTCATAACTTTAACAAATATTAACCGATTTTCAAACTTCTTTCACTGTCAGAATCAAGAAACAATTTGCAATAAAAGTGTTACTATAAATCCCACAGCACCCAAAGCGTGTCACTGCACTACCTTGTGAAATGTCAGTGTCTTAAGTATAACAATTAAAAACGACTTTTGTAACAACAAATTTTAAGAAATTAACAACAGAAACAACGTGTTTGTTGTCTCAGTGGACCACGTTCCAGGCTCGATCAACGTTGATCACGCATCTGGTCAGTGAAGTCGCCGGTGAAGTCGCCGGTTTGAGTGTGTCATCTGATATTTCACAAGGTAGTGTAACGACACACTTGGGATCTATAGTAACAGTTTCATTTCAAATTGTTTTCTGATTCTGACAGTAAAAGAATTTTTGAAAATTGGTTAATATTCAGTAAAGTTATGAGGCGTACAACAAATGATGCCATTTTTGGCCCATCCTGTATAGGTCTATAAGTCTATAAAAAGTCGTCGATGCTGGGACAGAATCTTAACGTTGCTGCATGGCTTAAATATTATATTAATTAAGTATACTTCGTTGTATTTTTGTTATATCTTTTATTGGTGCTACCAATAACTACGCGTACAATTTAATTGATGGTGAACTGAATTCATGAAGTTTTATGTGAACTAAAAACGTTATATTTAATGGACTAATTATATTGGCCTATTTAAATAGTAGGCTTATGCAAACGTATGTATACGCCTACGATACATCAAAGCTATACAGACGAACAGACAACTTGTGCTGCGCTTATTTGCCCCCAAAAAGTTCAGCATTGGACAAAACATCGCATTATAGACTGTCATAATGTATTTACGCACATAAATGTCACGACGTCTCTAACCTGTATACGAGCCTCGGACAGCTGTAGTTGCGCGGCAAGTGACTCGCGCACGACGACGTCCGGATAATGACCGGCTGTGAAGGCGCGTTCCAACTGCTGCATCTGCCACGCGCTGAAGTTAGTGCGTGTTCGTCGCCGTCTCCCTGATGAACGCGCCCTGCGTGGTGATGGCGGCGAGGTGGTCTCTTCCAGCGGACTCAACAGTCGCTCGTCTGCACTTTCGCTACGTTCTGCATGTACAAGCAATCCACCGACTAACTTTCGTTAATTTCGCTTCATTAACGTTTTGATCGTACGAGCACTAGGCACGTATAGTTCATTTTGAGCAGCTGCATGCGATAGCAGTGCGCGTGTGCCTTTCTTATACGGTTTCACTGTGACCAAAAACTCTGCAATACCTTATGTCTTTAGTGGTCGACGATGAAACAATAAAAGACAATGATGATGGTGATGATAATGGTATCTGTATTGACAGGTGCATGCACGGAAGCAATGGGTTATCCACGATTTTATTAAAAGGCGACCAAAGTATGTCCTTCCCTTAGCCTTAGCACCCAAGTCAGGGGTTCAAGGAAATATTACATGCCAAAAATTGCTGAAGTCACATGTTGAGATTTGATGCATTATGCAGCACACAATTGGCGACAGGCGGTGGCAAAAAATGGCAATGAGTGTTTTGGGCAAACTCTGCTTTTACCTTTTTAGCTTTAAAGCTTTTCGAACGTGTTAACATTTATCAGTGGCGTATTTAGGATTTGGTAAAGGGGGGGCATGGCGAGAACGCAGAGCGCGAGCCTATAAGGGGGATCTGGGGGCGGAGCTCCCCG
>Ga0209367_1009259_pt1 | contig 13384 bp, 6 predicted proteins | sample WorMetLIZISLAND2_FD_187412 | JGI IMG/M metagenome (GOLD analysis project Ga0209367, IMG submission 187412) | Marine gutless worms symbiont microbial communities from Max Planck institute for Marine Microbiology, Germany - Olavius geniculatus... ... | reverse complement strand
CGTAGTTCTACCTCTGCAGACACTTTCCGTCGCCTCCTTAAAACTCACTGCTTCCAGCAGGCCTACTGCTCCCCCTAGCGGCTCAGCCAAGTGCCTCAGATTCGGCCACTGGCTGACATTGTGCACTTTAAATATGCACGTACTTACTTACTTACTTACTTAATGTCAAAAACACGTTAAAATGCGGATTCAAAATGAGACTAATTATAAAGCATTAATAACGGAGAAAGCAGTCGCTAGCGCGTATCGGAATATCAAATATTCAAACAAATGCGGAAATGGAAACTACATCTGACTTTCTATTTAGAGGGTTCAAGCACTTTGTGCTTGTAGGAGCGAGCCTATATTGGCGTTAGACCCTAGAAGATGCGAGCATCTCAGGTGCATTGATTGGCGTGCATGAGTAATGAGAGCACTTTTACCTGCCGCCGCTGCAGCAGCATTTACCTGGTCCAGGATCTCTTGTCGATGCATCATTTATTACGTAGCCTGATGACCGACTTTAATATAATGATTGCGGATTGATTGTCTCGACATGTGCGATCGATTCGCGCCAGGCCAGCAACGCGTTGTAACATGTCGGCGGCTAAACTTTCGTGACGACTGAGTGCCTGGATATGGTTGTAAATTATATTAAGCATTTATAAACGTTTTTAATTTCTTTTGCGCAAAAACGCGCTTTAACATTAAAAAATATTTACTTTATATCTATGACATCTATGGATGGAAGCAGTGGCCATGCTCAGGTCGGATTTACTGAAGCACTGTCGTTCAGCTCACCTGAATAGCCACGTTTTCTCTTCTGCAGTTTACAAAGTATATATAGGATGTACTATATTTTATACTTGATTTTAACTCTAAAAAGAAAACAGTTGCAGAGACATAGCCAAGAGTAGTAGGGGCAACTTGGGCAAACGCCTTTCCCAATTTCAGTTGTAATCGAAATGTGTGCAGTGAACCAAAATGATAGCCATTACACGCATTATCAGGGTTTTTTCATGCCCAAAAAAGCACTAGCGGACCTGGACCCTGCTCGAAGCTTTAAGCGCTCACTCAAACCTTAGCCCTATAGCTGGTGACTCGCTTTTCCTCTTCAAAAACCCAACCCTTGCTTTTGGCCTTGATTTTTGGCTACGTGAGCAGCTGTCATTATCGATGACAAAGAATGGTCGCATAATGCGTTGAGGCAAAGGGCGTCCCAAAGCGGTAGCGGAATATAGGCCTGGAAGGTGTAGCGAACTTAACGTCAAAAAGTATTGCGCGTTTTGACGTAATTTCAGCTTACAATTAAAGCACAGGATATTTATCCGGCAGTCAGATCAATAGCATAACGGCTTGCTGGTGTGACGGTATGGTACCGGATTTTCGATCGAATGGCCGTTGGTTCGATTCCCGGTCAAGCGGTTACTACTTGGATGGGTACAGTTGAACCATCTTAGCATATAACCAACACCAAGGTCACCTCAGCCTTTCATCCCCCAGGGTAGGTAAATCGAGTACCGGCCTGTCAGTCTGGACACGTTCACCTGTGTCAGGTGGCAGCTAACACTGTATGATCCCATATGGCAGGTGGCGCTCCGTAGCTCTGGAAAGGGTTTCATATTAAGAGCTAAACACCAGCTTTACCTTTTTTATTTATCTGGTTGTCGGATAAATATCCGGTCTTAACCGGCCCGGCTATTTATTCGGCAGCCGTCGTCGGCGGCCTTTGCCGGTACGTACGAGCAACCACGCGTGCTCGTATGTATCGGCTAAGGCCGTGTTTCTTTCTGCAGCAGTACGACGAGCATCTATTTAAAGGGTGCTCGTTGTGGCTTCTATTCCCCCAAATCTGGAATCAAAATCGGGCGCAACTTCCCCCACGTTTGTGCTCAGATTTTCCCCACTTTTGGGCTTAAGTTTACCCCCTCTACTTTCAAATTCAAGTTTCCTACTTCCCCGCCCCCTTTAAGCTTTTTCTCTTTAGGGGAGAGTTTTGGTAAGGATGTTGACTGCCCAGTAAAACAGGGAGGGAAGTCTTGTTAAGGGTGTAGATTGCAAAGTGAAAAATAGGGGGAGTCTTGATCTACACCCTTAACAAAACTCCCCCCAACTTTTCACTGGGCGCAAGCTGCGCACACCAAGTATAAGGATAGAAGCTACTGGGTGCTCGTCGTACCGCTGCAGAGACATGCTCTCACGGCAGCCGGCCAACTTACGACCTCAATTCTAGCAGCTATGGTATCACAGGTAGCGACAGTCGGCAAGTGTATGCTTGCCTCCAGTAGACTGAAATTAATGACCAGTGTTACATACTTTATTTGGGTGTCGTCACATACCTTTCTGAAATCTGCTAACCCTAACCATAACCTTAAGCGTAATATTAATCCTAACTTTGCTGCATTACGCATAGGCCTAACTTTAGGCCTAACAATAGCGAGCGACATTGGTGCCGCTTTTTAGGCTCCTAGCGAATTTAATTGAATAGCGTATACGCTATTTGTACGTCTGCCGTAACAAATTAATAGTCAGTGTGTACTATTATGCTAACAATATTCGTACAGCACAATGTGGTAACCTGGTTGTGACTTCGGAGGCGGTATAGAAAGAGGCATGAGCTTGCCTGAAATCGTTACCCATAGTTAGTTAATCATGAACTGGGTCACACATGATCGTTGAAATGAGCACAGGCTTGGTGTATCGGTCGAGCTCGGTGTAGGACTGTTTTATTCACGCGACGCGACACGAAATTAGTTTAGCCTATTATCTTACACAATGTTAAATTTAAAACAATACTTACCAGTTTACACTACTGTGTGTAAGGGCGATCAAGTCGCACATCCAAAACAGCAGAAATCATTTTGCTAGGACACAGAGTGATAGAACGACGAACTGGCTGTCCTTACAAACCCATGTTACGTGAACCCATTTAACCTTTTGCACTCCCGCATTATCGCGTGAGCCAATAAATCTGTGAATTGAAATTTTGCACTGTACGTTGTATGGAGTCGGCTGCCGGCTCAGCAAAAATGAAGTCCTTTTGTTCTAACTCTTATGATTTTTATACGACTTAACGTTACATCACAGGTGCGTGGTAGCGCAAAAATATTAATAAGTTACGTCTATTGTAAATTTGTAATAAACCAATACCCAATAGGCCCCTACATTAAGCCTAAAGGCTTTCACCATCAATACTTATCGAAGAAGCGTTCCTTTTTTCTCAAGTAAAGTAAGCATTGAACACAGAGTTTTTGTGCACACGAGTGGCAAGAAACATTGTGGACCGATTTCATTCTTAATCTTGAAATGGTCGTTTGTGAGTTTTAAGGTTGATAAGTTAAAAGTTAACTTTAAGTGATTCATGGCCTGCGAGGTGTGGATAAACTGACAAAATCATGACTTCTGCAATCTGCATGAATAAATGATCTACAGCTTATGGTGACTAAAAGGACATGATAAAAGAGGTTTAACTCTTTTTCCAATTTAACTCTTTTTAGCTACGGACCAGCGGTACATTTAATCAGCTGGAAAATATTTGTATCGCATTTGCATTCACTACGTTTATTGACTCACGAGATAATGCGACAGTGGAAAAGGTCAAATGGGGTCACGTCACATGGGTTTGTAAGGGTAGCCAGTTCGTCGTTCTATCACTCTGTGTTCTAGTAAAATAATTTCTGCTGTTTTGGATGTGTGACTTAGTCGCCCTTGCACAATAGTGTAAACTGGTAAGTTTTTTTATATTTAATAGGCCTATTTGCTGTTTTATTAGCAAATTTAACCATGGGTTAAAAGCAATAATGTGACCGAACCCTATCATGTGACCATTCGACTCGCGGTAGGCGACTTTTTATTGGTGGTCTATTGTGACCATGCGTCTATCTTGCGCCGTTACGGAGACATAAAGCCTCAAACTTGCATTTGCCAATGTTAAAGGCCAAAAGTTCACTGCGCATGCTCCGTGTCACGTAACCCGTATGCAGGGGGTCCAAAATGACCGCATATTTAGAATTCCCGAGGCCATATTGCCTATTCACTATGCAACTTTTGTGAGGCTACGACGACGATTATGGTTAGTTTGTAGATGAGCATCTCCATTGTTCAGCATTTTCATTCAGAATTTTGCAAGTCCGAAAATGAGCCCAAAATTTGCGGTTTTGGGGAGTTTAGAAGTGGAAAATATTAAAAGATAATGTTGAGACCCCCTAGGAAATCAATCCCCACCGAAACACGTCATCCAGTGCAAAAACAATTCGCCGCTACTCCCAAAAATGTGTTCTCCAAAGCTTGGCAAAAAAGTAAAAAAAGAAAAGACAAACTAACCCAATTGAACATTATATTTCACCCCTTTGCCCCGCCGGACCTGCTGGACCGATTTGTACCATTTTTGGCAGGTTGGGTCTCACCGCCGACGTAATCATCGAAGTCAAATTTTAAGTCGATCAATTCAGGGGTTTGGGAGCTACGGGTGCCCAAACCTGGGTTTCCCATTGACTTTGATAGTCGCCCTTACAACAGTGTTACGCACTACCGTGCTACACTGTGATTGCACTAATGAGCGCCGAGTGTAGGCCTACGTGGACGACAGTTCTCTGATTTGCCTATAGGCCTATTTTAGCTCGGCGTGAATAACGCACGTAATTGCTGTGTTGAGCTTATGTACAGTACATAGGCCTACCTCGACCGAAGATTATCACTTTTAGGCTACTCTTGATTTTTGGCCTGTTCATCGGTTCGTCTAAACACCACAGATCACCACAGATCAGCTGGAATGGCAGATATTGTTTTAGTTTTTAAACTTCAGATCGATATAATGCATCGGTGAGTTAGAGTTAGGGTTGCGGTGTTTAGGCAGACCCGTTCATAGCACGACTGTATAAGGCCCCTGTGTTAAACCATGGTCTGGAGTGATGCATCTTATTCTTCTGTTGCATGCATAGCTATATAGCCTAACCTCAATCGGCGGAGTTTACGAAAAAGGATTCATGAAATAGAAAGTCGCGATTGTAACTGGTAAACAAACGTTTCGTCGCAGGATTATTAAACCGCACAGTCAATTCGTTTCCGTTAAAGAAAATCTGAAGCGTAATAGGCATCTGATTCGCCCGTGACAGATGGCGCCGCGCTATATGTGTTTTCATTGATCGATTAATTGCTAGACGGAGTACAAAACAGTATGGTATGAGGCAACCTGCTGGGAGTGCGCCCCACTCACGTATCGATCCCCTTCTGGCCGCCAGTCTCTGTCTCGTGATAATCAGTCATCTTCTGATTCATCTCTTTATGTATGAGTCAGTTCAACACATTTTCATTATCGCCATGATACTGTTACCATTAATGTACAACCTGGTGTGAAAAATGCGTAGTTTTTTTGGAAGACGTTTTTAGATTTTTGGTGTATAGGCCTAAGGTTTTTAGGTTTTTGCGTACAATAAAGGGGACACAAATTTTAAGACCTAAAAAGAGCATTCTATAGGCCTAAACGCCATTCCCCATGTTGAGTGAATGACGTGACGTCAGAACTCACAAGTCACGGTTAAAATATGAAATGAAATTTGATTCGTAAAGTGCACAACAAATTGAAAAAACCCTAGAACAAACAATTTGAACTTTGCAGTTTCCTAAAGGGTTTTAAAACCTAAAGATCTTGTTATTGAACCAGTTTTCCAATTATGCATACAAGGGTTTCTCTGTTTCACTCCAGGCTTTTTTTATCTTTCACACTGCTATGGAACATATTTGAAAAGATTACATAAACATTACATTATTGGCCTTAATCACTGTCATCTACATGAATGTTTGTCAATGTAGGCCTAAGTCTGTATGTCTGTAGCACGAATTATTCGATTTTGATGCAATTTTGTACAGTCTTTTGTTTTGGGACCATTTAATATTTAAAAATCGAATTCATTAGGAATCAAAATGTAATGACACCTTTTATTTTGCCCCATTTTTACTTCTTATAGCACATTTTCAGTTGGATGATTTAAACACTGCTGTATAGCGAGGCCCGTGAACCAATTTTGGCGGTTTAATAAATTGCTCAAATGTCGTGCCTTAAAAACAGTAACTAGTCTATTGCCAAAGGCTAATTATGATAACCTTTATTTTACGCTGTAACATAACAAAACCATGAATGCATTTTTAGTGGAAATACGTTCTGCTAATTCGTTGAACGCAATATCTCAGCAACCGTGCGACAGAGTGGGAGTGGTTTCAAGTGACATCATGACCAATGACCTATACAGTGACCATGTTTTTTCTCGTTTATTTTAATTTTATGCGGCAGACTTAGCTGGAGTGCAGTTTTTTAAACGAGCATGAATTTTTCGTATCGTAAGCCTTACAGCAGTACAAAGGCATTATTGCGATAATGACATTGCTCTGTTTTTAAACATAGGCCTATATCCGATGCCAAACACCAACGTACTGTAGTACTTTAGACCACAATAGCAAAGAGAGAGAGGGGGGACTCCATTATCGAGGATATACTAGCGGATATACTGGATGCTCTTTTATTTCTCTGAGCTATCGCTGGACCCTAGCCACCCAGCCAAAGCAATTATATGGCGAAGCATCGATTTGCACGCGCCGGCGAATATAACATTAGACAATGGCGGTTGTTAGCGTTTCTATATAGGCCCTAGACTTACCTGTTCGTGGCGGAAATCGAAAAAATACTTTACGACTGTGTATATAGGCCTATATAGACAGCGAAGGCCTAAACAGTGTCATAATCAAGTAGGCCTAATACGTGGTGTATCTATCCAGTGTAGAAGGAAAGTCGTTGGGCCTATAGGTTTAGGGTTTTGTGAGTTACGGATATAGGGTTAGATTAGAAAATATGAAACGTTTTGTCACAAATGCTGGCCACGAATCAAGCGGTTTTTCGATGACGGAGATTAATAACAGTAGCATCATTATTCATTTCGTTTATGAATATATATAACGCCGAGGTTTTATTTGTGCATTCTTGAAGTTTTGAGAAATCATCAATTCTCTATGGCTACTGGACTGTCGTGTGTCTAAATGATATCGCGTTCTCGCGGCAGTGTATAAGTCTGTGTGGCGGACTGAAGCGGCGGTATGTCGTATAGCCGCACTGCGAGTCCAGTGAGGTCCGTTGGCGTGCATGGACAGTTGATGGCCGCACAATCACTGCTAATAGCACCACATCAGACATAGGCCCTATCTGAAAAATTCTGAAATATTTAGAGCTTTTGCGCACTTGTTGGAGGGGCCTGCATGTTCAACATCTTTTACAGTCAGTAGCGTTACTACTGACCCCACCGACCCCGCAATGCGGGATGCCCGCAAGTCTATCGAGGGCCCAATTTTATGGTGTATATTTTTTCCACAGCAAAAACACAAAACTTGATGTCACCAATTGTGATTTGGGGGCGCAAAATGATGTAGAATACGTTTGCGGCCGGGGCTCAGCCCTGGACCCCACTGGGGAGCTCATGGCCTCCCTCAAATCTTCTAGCTGCATTAAGGGGCCTACTTGTAAGGAAAGGAAGCGTGGGGAAAAGAAACAGAAAAAATAAAGTGGACATAAAGTGAGAACAAAAGGGGAGGGAGCGCAAAGGGAGGGAAAAGGAAAGAGGGGACCCTGAATGATTTTCTTGCAGGGAAACCCAAAATTTGAAGTTACGCCACTGAGTTCCGTTTTAGGTTGTGCTAATCTAATTAGTTAGAGTGTATATTTGTGTTTTTTTGCGTGTGTCATGTGTTTCTCTTAATCTACCTTATACGGTGAAGGAAGACGACGATAATGCGGTTCGGTTGCATTCAGCAGTAGGGTTTCTGAGACGGTAAAGCACCGTCGATAGTCAGGACTGCAAGCAAGCAGCGCTCTAGCAAGTGATGCTTGGCCTATAGGCCTATTAGACCCTATCTTCAGCTGGCTAACGTGTAAAGTTTTGTTCTGTTATTGGCCTGCACATCACACTGACGTCGAAGTGTAATTTCAGTGTATTGCATAGATTCTGCAAAAAAATCACGAATTTGACAAAATTTTAAAATACTTGACAATTCGTTTTCGCATAGCAACCGAAACTTTCTAGAATTCGCAAAATTCGAATTTTGAATTTATATGAAGTTTTGCTTTGCTGTAGGCCTAATAGGCCTACACATGATCATTATGTGGCATCTCGAAGTGCAGGAGGCTATATCGTTGAAGCTGCGTGCATTCGGTATGGCCTATTCATCAGTCTATCGGTTAAGTTAAGTCCGAGCGACGCCGTTCGATCTAGTTCCTATCAGCAGCATGGACGGGCGCCGGGCGCCGTGTGTTAAACGCACGGTCCGTTCTCACTCAGCCGCCGCAGTCTGTCGGTCTCTCGGTCAGGTCACCCAGTTTCCTGCGCCGTCCTGCGGTCAGCCAGGGCGACCCCGTCAAACCGATCGTTAAAATCGTACCGGGACGGCACGCCGAACACCGACCTACCTACCTACTTACCTATAGTACAGCAGTGTCAGGGAACGTGGGTTTCACAGGTTCTCCTGGTAGATAGGTAAAACTGCCATACTCCACCAAAGGCGTAAGCGGAGTGCTTATCTCCCATTCTATGGCCGTTGAACCCATAGGTGGATAGATCACTATGTCCGTGACGCATGGCCAGTGCGACGTCAGACCTACGGTTACCTTCCCAGCCGCAGAGCATCAACACCGCTCTTTGACCGGCACCAAATTATAGGCCTACTGCTTGGTGAACAGAATCACGTGTGTGAACAGCTTGCCCAAGGTGCACCGAATGAGAGTCGAATTAGCAACTTCGCGGTCACTAGTCGGGTATGCAAGTCACACTGCTCCCTGTAGTGTCACGAAATGTGCTTCGTGCCTGACGCTCGTTGCGTGTGTACTGTGTAGGCCTACGTTGGCTGTAGGCGAGACTACGTCACTCACCGTCGATGATAACTTGCACTCCGAGTCACTCACTTCAGGGATCAGAGGAAACCTGTATCACGGGACAGAATCCTATACCTAGGCCTATATAGGCCTACCTACGTGTGCCACGGGTCGGCGAATAGACATCGCCCGGGCGAGTTGGTTGGTAAACCACGCCAGTCGTTTCTTACAGCAATTATACACGCCGCCACACGCATTGTTTGGAGTCCGCCGGACAACTTAACTTCTGCCGCCACCGCTTCGCATCGGCCCGGTGCCCAATACTTGCTGTGCAAAGAAAAACGGTTTGGGGAGCTGAGAACACGATACAAGGTAAAGGTAAAGAGTGGTACTTGCTATAGCGCTGCTTACACGAGCCAGGCTCACGTCCGGAAGCGCCTTACAATCCCGGAAGTTGCAGCAGCTGACTGCCATGAGCCAACGATATCTAATTTGTATGTTTTTTCAATAGCCGAGTTAATGACAACAACGTTTCATCACGTTTAGGACAAACAGTTAAACTGTCAAAGTGAAGTTAAAGCCCAAAGATTGGAGATGAGAATAAATCAGCGAGGTGCTTTTAATTTGCGACAAGCGTATCGCTCCTATCTGGTGGTGGCTTGGTGCACTGGTGTTACGGTCAGGATGTTGAACTTATCAAGAGACCCGACTGCCAGTTGGGTCGCTATTAGGCCTAAGTAGTTACCACTTGGACGGGTGACTGTTTGCGGACAAGTAAGCCATCTCGGATTCTCGGTATATAACCAACCATCCAGCTCAACTCAGCCTCCCATCCCTTCGGGGTATCTAGGCCTACTTTTTCTGTCTGGCTGGGGTTAATGCAGGGCACGTTCACCTGTGTGGGATGGCAGATAACACTGTGTCATCCTATATGACCCATATAGCTCGGCGATAGGTTTCCCAAAAAGAGCTATAGCCACCATTCAACTTTTACTTAGCGATTCGGCATCTCCTCTTTCACCAGTACCAAGTGGTCTCGAGCAGGAATCAGAGTAAGGAGTCAAACCGTGCCGCCGCCGACAGTTAACTTCGACCACCATGCAGCACGCGTCTAAACTGACTCAGAGGTGATCCGGATGGCACGCCAGAGAAGTCTGGCGGCGGGCGGGGCAGAGGCAGTGGAAAACATCCAGGAACTGACAGGACTCAGTTCCAGGAAGCCCCGCTGAGAGCGACGTCCAGTCCAGACAGGGACTACTCCCGCCGGGAGGGAACCCCGTACGCTATGGTTCACCCGCACGATATTCTATACTCCGAGGCAAGTTTGCGTGATGACGGCCGCCCCAGACAGTAACGCATATCAGATTACTGAAACGATTGAGTCTCGACCGTACTGGAACGCAGCGAGCTCACTACCAATTCTGCACTGACTGACCTCAACCATATTGTTCCTAAGCCTCGAGATTGGACAAAGCCAAACAGATGGGAGTCTGCGCTAAATCGGTGCTGTTTGGGCAGTCGATGTTTGTCCACTAAATGGTAAGTAACACAGAAACACAGAACACAGAACACAGATAAACATTATTTTAGAAGGCAATAAATACTCGGCGTTAACAATCTCAACACGAATAAAACTGAGAAATTAAAAAAAAACAATCAATCAATGTCCAAACGTTTTAACCACAAATCAGAGCATCAAATCTTCAGCAGTGATAATATTTTACTCACATTATAACAATTAATTAATAATCTAACTTTAAAAAGCACAGTTCTTTAGATTATTCTCCTCCTCCGAACAACAAAATATTGATACCAAATGCATCATAAGACATTAAACTGCAGCAAAATCTTAATCAAAACTGTCAGAAAATATTTTTTTTGTTTTTTTTTTGTTTTCGTGCATTTTTCACTTTTTGTTGATTTATTTTGTTCTTTTTATATGGCGAATAAAGATTATCAAAAAAGGCAATTTCATTGGACACGCATTACCAACTGGGAGTGAAAATTATCCTCGTTCACCGTCATGCATGTAATATGGAAATATCGAGGTCGAGTGTAATAGTCATACTTATCAGACAGTCAACCTTCTGTAATTATATGTCTCACCAGTTGCGTCTCAACTATTATGTATTTTACTAAGCATCGAGTGACGCGAATTGTATTTCGAAATTCAGCTGTGTAAAAATGGTGTATGACAATAAATACAGTGCATTACAATATCCCAACTATGACTAACCTGAAATCAAAGACGTCATAATAATACGTGAAGCTGTTGAAATTTGTAATCAAAATATGAATTCAAGACACCTCTGTTACGTCGAAATATAAAGCAAAAATTACCTTTACCCAATGCACAGCCTGCACAATAATTAGTACAACTATGGGCGCCTGGAAGTATGATAAAGGGAAACTTGCCCCTCCCCCCGTGGACAAAATTAGTAAGCACGTTGTATAAATTATAGCGTTAAACATTGCGTTTAAAAGTGACAAATGTCCGTGGATGTTTGCTTTAAATGCTGCATGTTTCACAAAAAGGCGACATTGTTCTCCAGATTGAAAATCTTATGCGGGCGCCCACGATGTCAACAGTTTGCGGGTGGAAATTACACACGCACAAGCATTGGACGCGTCACAATTATTGAAAAACGCCCGCAGGACGTATACCGGTAACGACAACAAAATAAACACATCACGCACGCAACTCAGTTTATGCCTATAATATACGATCGAGTTCCATTATCCGCGTACACATATTAATCACCGACATATATATAGTGGATAAGAACGTAAACAAGCGGTAAAAATTAAGACAAAAACAAACAACAACAAATTGTCAATACAGTTACCTAAGCAAACATGTGCGGCAAAATAAGTCATTCTGATGCAAGCTGATAATAACCACGCCAGCATTCATAATATAGAGTGTTCAGCGCGACTCAAGAAAGTTCACGTCATCAGGAAGTACGCTCGCTTGGTAGCTATACAACTATATACGCCGGCAGCGCTGCTGTAAGTTACGCCTAAAATCCATGTGCTTCCAGTTGCAGACCGGCAAAAAGCAGAGACGGAAAAGGATCTGTTTTAATTTTTTTTAATTTCATGACATTTCGTGTCATAAAAGTCAAAAAAGTTGCACACCTAAATGTTACTCGAGAGAACTGAGGCAAAATACTGCACCATAACGGACCAAATGCAAAAAGCTCTGAAAGTCTAGCTACCCCACAGGTCGGCGCCATCAGATTCACAATGAAAATGTAACAGGATCATTGCTAGCGCTATATCAAATTGAGATTAGCTTTAGATTTACATTAAAGAAAATAAACTGCACCAATATTTTTGAGGGTCCAATAAATTTTTTTTTGAAACGGAGTTTTTAAGGGAAAGAAGGCAACTGGAAACACAGGAATTTGTTACGCTTTATTCAACTACGTACTAAGATATGCACATCAGCAGTTACTAGCACAACGCGCTGACACGAATCCACCCATAAGACTATTAGGGGTTGAACAGGTGCCCCATGTGTGATAACCTTCCCCCTAGCTGAATATGAGGGCAGAACAAGTTCTTGTTACTTTGCAAACGACAGCTGACAGCCAGAGATCTTCATTGCTAAAACTGGTTCCTTGCGTGTCTTATGCATGGTTATACCGTTATGTTTTCTTAGATTTCTTATATTTTGAGTATTAACTCTCAATGTGGTATCTGCTAATCAGTTAACCATGCATCATAATTTCAATCCAGTGCTAGTGCTGCCATTATTGTTCCCTAATAAACCTGCTTCACTGATGATTAAGACGGTAAGCTGACAATTATTAAAATTCCGTCTAAATTTAATGCGGGACAGCCCCATTAGTGTTCTCCACAAGATGTACGCCCGTGCATGCTAAGATCACGCTGCTAGAGCAAAAAAGTGAAGCTTAAAAGTACACGCATGCAAGTTCTCAGTGGCGTCGTAATAGAGAGTGACAATTTTAGCCTCTCAAAAAATTCCTTCTTGTCAGAGGAAATTTTCTTTCAAAAATACAAACTTGGAGACTAGAAATGCTCCACTTTGGGGGAAATTCAAGAATAAAAATTCAAATTCTGCGCACCAATCATCACATGCTTCCTCCGTTGGGAATTTGGAGGATAAGACTATCCAACTTCCCATCCGCAACCTGTTCAACCCACGACGCCACTGCAGCTTATGTCCTAAAGTGATAGATTTCATAGCAAAAAAACTGGTTGTATAACGACCATGACGACTATGGATATGCTTTCCGTGTATAGACTAGAAGCTAAATGTCTATGTGGTGGCGCTTATTCCATAGATGTAAAAAACGTTTCTTTTACGTTTTTTAACGTTTTTTTGCTCAACGTTTTTTATTTAATAAAACGTGCATTGAAAATCCCATCAAAAGCTTCGTGAAGCACTTTTGAGACAGCAGAAACGAACTAATATAGGTCATAGTGATGTAGTTTACTTAGTTAGTCCAAATATACTAAATAAAACTTTTTTAACTAGCATATTTAGTTAGTTTAATGCTGTTGTCATACGACCACACAGCTGAATTA
>Ga0209367_1009258_pt1 | contig 13386 bp, 8 predicted proteins | sample WorMetLIZISLAND2_FD_187412 | JGI IMG/M metagenome (GOLD analysis project Ga0209367, IMG submission 187412) | Marine gutless worms symbiont microbial communities from Max Planck institute for Marine Microbiology, Germany - Olavius geniculatus... ... | reverse complement strand
AAGTATACCTGGTAGTTTTAATGTTGCAAAAACTTATATAATAAAATCTTTTGTTATTGGTGGAACAAGAAACTGAAATTGGATTAAGTTTGTGGTGGTTTTGGGGGGTGGGTTTTTAGCGCATTTTTAGGTGGGTTTACCTCCACCCCGCTAAAAAACGAAATTTGGCTAATGCTCACGAGACGCGCGAAAGCCTATAGCAGTTTTTGTTCAAGCTCTTTCAATGTTATCAATGTTGATACGACTGAAAAGCTCGTCACTAGTGCTTGTTGTGATAGGCAGCATGCCCATGTCTATCTGCAATCGTTTTTATGAAAGACTGGTCAACAACAGTAAATTAACGACTTTGACGGGGTACCACTTTTTGATGCCCTCCTCCTGCGCAGGTTTTCTTGAACCTAGAAAATCGGGACTTGGACCGTCGAAATCTACCTTCAGTGCTGAAAATTTCATATGCAGCTTCTCCATGTCTATCTCAATTGGTTTCGGCGCAGTTCACTTTTGAAATGTGTCTCGCAGCCTGAAATCGCCAAAAGAAATCCATAAAACTTCTATTTGGCATTTAAGGTCATCCAAGGTCATTGAATTCGGTGGCAGTCGAGAGCCATAATATGACTTCCTATTAGTGATTTATGGTAACCTAAACTTTATCTCGCACCGTTATTGAGATACAACGACTTATTGGCTAAAAATCAAATTTTTCCCACCCCTTTTCATTTAGTGCCCTCGTTCGGGGTGACCCTCTTCGAATTTATGAAAAAGCTCTATGGTTCCTGAAACTAGAGTCTTCCACACAGCTGACGGTGAAGATTTAGTGATTTTAGCTTTCACCGTTTTTAACTGATCCACCCGTGTGACAGACAGACAGACAGAATTGCGATGGCTAAGACGTGCTGAAAGCAGTAGTTGCTTTTGTGCGTAAAAACTGATAGGCTGCTTGGATATCTCAACCGTGTCTCTTAGTCATTGACACAGACTGTGCTGGTGTGTTGCAGGAATTGTTCTGGACATCGCTGTTTTTCGTCCGCTGGCAGATCATGTTTGGTTCCATGCTTGGCTTCGGTGGAGTGTTTCTCCTGTACATATTTGTTAGGTCAGTGCACCACCGTCGGTTACTGTCTTTCACATGCTGGTTTTTTTTTGTTCATCTGTCCCATTTATTTCGAATTACTCCAAGTTAGGCCACTACCCGGAAGAAAACATTTGTTAGGCAGGACTTTTCAAGCCATTTGCATGCTATTCTCTTCACGTTATTCTATCAGCAGCATGTTAACTTAATTAGACAAGATTTTGCAAGGTGTCTTGTTATTACTGATAGCACATTTTATAGTACATTGATCTTTCATATCAAATATTCTTTTGAGATGGTACAGCTATTGAAGGTGCCAAGTGTTTGTACTTAAACTAAGTATGGATAACATCGAAGTTAGTTGTCGGTTTCTGTTTGTAATTAACTCGGTGGTATTTCTTCTAAGAGAAAGTGTTAACTGTAGCATTTTCTCAGCGAGTCATGAACTTGCGTACTTGCTAGATAGGCAGCGATAGTAACAATGGCGTCAGACACCAACGGGCATTGAGCCCACGGTTGTCGATGATGATGATGATATAGCAAGTACTGCACTTTGCGTTTACCTTTGCCTTTTCGTAGATCGGCATGCGTTGTTTGCCGATTTTCAGGTTTATAGAGAGCCACTGGTTTGTTTGGGCGACGCAGATGAGTCATATTCCAATGCACATCGATTACGACGACCACCAGGACTGGGTCACCACACAGCTGCGCACCTCTCGCAACGTTGAACACTCTCTGTTCAATGACTGGTGGAGCGGACACCTCAACTTCCAGATTGAGCACCAGTCAGTACTATTACGGATGTCATGTGTCGTTGGGCTTTGGGACCACATTTTCGAAACTTTCTCGAGACATTTTCCAAAGATCTTTGGAAAACTTCTTATCTTGGCAAATTAATGGAACACATAATTTGAACACTGCTTTGTAGCTTGAAGTTGACCAAACGCCAATTTGTTTTACTTACTCATTTATGGTTTAACAGCAATGCCATAGAACAAGAACATAAAAATTGGATTACATTTGGAGCAAGTTTTTAGCGGTGTTTTGGTGGGTTTGCCTTATAAAACACATTGGAGTTTTTTAGGGACATGCCTCTCACTTGCAGGACTCAGTTTGGACTGCCACTCAAGTTGTCACTGATCGTTAAGGCCCACAGTTTTTTGCAACGAATTTTCCCAAATTCCGCGTGCCAGTTCGCAAAAATTCTGTGGCTCACCGCAGCAAAATTGTTTGAATTCCGCGGCTCACGCGGTTGTCCGTTTGTGAATAAACTGAGCTGTATTGCATAAATTTCAGTTATTGAAGGCTAGCATTGTGCTCAGTTATGCTAGCAACATTCAAAGAAAATTATCAGTTTTTTTTTCTAAAAGTGCAATCTGTCAAGTCAAATTGTGTTTATTTATGATTGTGTGCCGTATTGTGATGGCTATTAGTAGGGCTTGCAGTTTTAGGCAGGTTAGTTTGATCTTTTCCGTGATATAGTTAGTCTATTTAGTTACGTTGTGAAGCCGACGATCATACTGATTATTAGTCATTTCTCAGTTTTTGCAAAATTTCATGAAATTCCGCTGAAATATCAGAATTTCGCGGAAAATGGCGTATTCCGCGGCTCAGCTCGTAATTCCGCAACCCGCTGAAAACTGTGGGCCCTACTGATCGTAGTTTGCTAGAAATGACATCTAACTGAAATGAACTGACATGGTTTAGGTCTTTGACAAACTGACAAATGGGCAAGCAGTGATGTATTACAGTAGGTGTCATTTAACGGCATCAGTGGCCTATGTGACTACGCTCACGTATGCATCAACTAATGATCAACAGTCTCGTCGTGTTTGCCCATTTGTCAGTTCGTCAAAACTAAATTGTGTCATTTTACTTCAGTTTGGTTACGTTGCTTAATAGAACGTGGATGTGGATATGTTTCCAGTCTGTTTCCCACAATGCCGAGGCACAATCTCGTCAAAGTTGCACCGATGGTTCGAGAATTTTGCAAGAAACACGATCTTGACTACCAGATCAAGCCGGCGTTGACAGCATTTGCCGACATTGTTAGGTAACTGCAGTCAGTTATATAGGCATTGCCAATAGCTAAATGTTCAAAGCATGTACAGTAAAACTTCTACTAAAAGTCGAGTCTCAAATAGAACCGGGTGTCTGACGTATGTGGTACAGGGTAGTTGACCACAGTCACTCTGTGGCGCTACTTTTTTAGCTGACCGTACTTAAGTAACGGTCGAGCTATTGGCATGGTTGTCGTCTGTTCGTTTGTTTTTCTCTCTGTCATAGATGTGCTGTGGCTAAACAGTGCGAGATATTGTCTAGGTTGCTATTGATCATTGATAGAAAGTCGCATATTGGCTTTCAAATGAAATGAAAGTTATTGACCTGGGATGACCTTGAAGGTCACTGACAACCAGTACAGTCAGCTATCTTAGTGACAGCTGGGCTTCTTGTTTTAGATTTATTCAGCACTTTGCACTGTGGTACCCACTGCAAAGCAATCAAGTTAAAACTAGCTAGAGTGCTGTGACTTCCCCAGCAGGTCTCTGGGCAGAGCCTCGACTGCAGTAGCATTTTGATGGCTTTTTTGTCCGCATTGCAGTGAGTGACAAAATGAAAGCCAATCCAGCTCAGACTTGATTTTGCTTAATATTGTTACGCGCGAAAGCAGCTACTGCTTTCAGTGCATCTTAGCCATTGCAATTCTGTCCGTCTCTCTGTCACACGGGTGGATCAGTCAAAAACGGTGCAAGCTAGGATCACCAAATCTTCACCGTCGGCTGCCTGAAAGACTCTAGTTTCAGGAACCGTAAAGCTTTTCCATAAATTCAAAATTCACCCCGAACGAGGGCGCTAAATGAGAGGTGGGTGGGCAAAATTTGTGATTTTTGGCCAATAAGTAGCTGTATCTCAAGTAGCAGTGCGAGATAGGGCCTTGGTTACTGTTGATCACTAATAGGAAGTTGTACACTGGCTCTTGATTGGCGCCGAATTTAATGACCTTGAACGTCGAAATAGGGAGTTTTATGGATTTTTTGGCGATTTCAGGCTGCAACACAAGTCTATATCATTCACAAGGTGGTGCCACGAAACTATCATTGTGCGATCCAGATAGAGAATTTGGTATTTGTATATTAACTTAGCATGAACACCCCAATTTTCAGCTAAACTACTGAACCCACAACTGCTATAGGCTTTTGCGCATCTTGTAAGCATTAGCTCAAATTTCTGTGTTTGCACTGACATCAAAGTCATTCATATTTGCAAGTTGATTTGTACGGAATGTTTTGGGTCCAAAACAGCGGCTCCCTGAAATTGGTGGCTCTTTTTGGTTGAACACATTGAACAGAGCCTGATGGAACACCACACCAGACATCTGGTGCGATCGATTTGGTGTGGTTAATCCTAACTCTAAATCCAACCCTAACGATTTGGTGCGGTGTTTTGTAATATTGCTTGAACGTGCTTAAGTTCGGTCCTAATTGTGGTCGTGTGTGTGGGTGTTTGCAGGTCTCTGGAGAAATGTGGTCAGATCTGGCTCGACTCGTACAACATGTAATTACGTGTGACGCATCGTCTTGCAGAAATGTGATTTTCATATGTCGTTACTGTAAACTAACAACAGATTCACGCGTATGTCGTGTATCAGCGCTTCGTTGTCCAAGAACTGCTGTGTTGTAATATCTAAGCACGTGTGACATTGTACAAGCCCGGTGTTTATACTACTTTTTGGCGTTTTTAACCTCAGTTTTTGATTTACATCAGTTGAGAAAGGACTTACTTTAGGTGCTTCCAAAGCAGGTATTTGTTTTAGTGAAATATAACAAGTATTGCTGCTTAACTTAATCAGCGGTGACGATGTACTGTTAAGAATGTTTGTTTCTGTCTGTTGTCTGTTATAACAATGTTTGTCATCATATACCAGCATCCATTTTGTACCATGAATTGCACTAAATGTACTATATTTGACATCTGCAAGTAATGTGATTTGTTGCAGTATTGTCTCTGTATATGCTGCTTTGTTTGACATTTTATTGTGTCATATTTTTTCTGACTGTCCATACTTCTGTTGTGCACCGTGAGCCAAAAAAAAACATAACGCCATAATTTTTACGTGCGAAAGCAGCTACTGCTTTCAGTGTGTCTTAGCCGTCGCAATTCTGTCTGTCCGTCTGTCACACTGGTGGATCAGTCAAAAACGGTTCAAGCTAGGATCACCAAATCTTCACCATCGGCTGCCTTGAAAACTCTAGTTTCAGGAACCATAAAGCTTTTCCATAAATTCGAAGGAGGTCACCCTGAACTAGGGCGCTAAATGAGAGGTGGGTGGGAAAAATTTGCAATTTTTTAGCCAATAAGTCGCTCTATCTCAATAACGGTGCGAGATATGGCCTAGGTTACTATCAATCACTAATAGGAAGTCATACACTGGCTCTCGATTGCCATCGAGTTCAATGACCTTGGATGACCTTGAGTGCTAAAATAGGGGGTTTTTTAATGGTTTTTTGGCAATTTCAGGCTGCAAGACACATTTCAAGAGTAAATTGTGCCAAAGTCAATTGAGATAGACATGGAAAACTGCATATGAAATTTTTAGCATTGAACATACATTTTAACAATCCAAGTCTCGATTTTCTAGGTTCAAGGAAATCAGCGCACGAGGGCATCAAAGAGCGGTACCCCCGTAGAAGTCGTTATTTTATCTTTGTTGGCTAGTCTTTCGTGAAAATTCTTGCAGATAGGCATGGGCATGCTACCTATCACAACAAGCACTAGTGACGAGCTGTTCAGTTGTGTCAACATCGATGACTTTGAAACACTCTTAACTTCAAAAATAAGGGGTTTTATTGATTTTTGTTATCTTCGACTGCAGCGCACACTCCAAGAATGAACTGCGATGAAATGGCTGACAGTTTGTGAACAAGAACTGCTATAGGCATTCGTGCATCTCATGAGCATTAGCTCAAATTTCTTGTCTTCATATCTTGGCTGAATATTGACCAATTTTTAGCGGGCCATATGAACGGTCAGGTTTATGGCACACTGTTGCATCCGGTCTGTCTGTCTGTCAATTTTCTCTTGCGTTTGTTTTGTGACTAAATGGTACATCTTACCAGAAAACTGTCTGAAGAAGCAAATAGGATTAGCTGACTTCTACCCCTACGACCTCACATTCCTCCAAAGTGGGGTACCAGCTGCACCCACAAACGCTTGCATTGCAAATTGTGGCCAAACTCCTTCAGTTAGCAGCATGGTTACTATTGACAGCCTGTAGGAACTTATCAGTGCACTGTTGAACGGTACCATTGCCGACCTCCTTTGGACAGGACACCTGTTCTTCCAAAATAGATGTCCAGACTCCTAAAATTTCCATCACAAGCATTTGGGGGCATTGCCGGAATATACATTTTATCTCAGCAATTAAGTAATTAACTACGTTCACATTTGCAGGCCTTTGGACGTAGTCAGTACTGTTGGCTGTGCCCAGTTGCTGCTGCGTTGTTATCTAAATTGCTTTAGCGACACACTCCACAGAAAATTTGCAATAAGATTATCGTTGCAGGTCCCACAGCACCTTAAATGTGTCACAATATTACAAATTTTTGGCAAAGCATACCAGTGAAAGAATTTGAAAAATTGCATCGATTAAATTTGGTGGGACGTTTTTTTTGATCGCAGTGTACTTTATGGTTTGCACTTAGAGCACAGTTAAAAGTTAGTGAAGAAGCGTTGATGAAAGGCAGTATTAGTTGTGGTTGCCAGTAGGATAAAACTGTTGCACAGAGTTCTGTATATTAGTACCAGAATCTACCTCAGTGCCACACTTTTGCTTGCTGGAGCGACAATTTGTGTATCAGTTTAGAAAAGGGTTTCAACTTTCAGGAGGGCATTTCACACCCCTTGGCCCCTTCTTTAAATTCTAAATGTGCCACTTTTTCTATGCAAATTTGCGGAGATATTTGACTACATGTACACAGTAACTGATTCCAGATTGCACGAAATATTTTGCCAGCCAAAGTGGTGATAATGGATCTCTGCCAATTCAGCAAAACTGCATTGTACTTTGCATTCCTGTCATTCCTGTGACACTGAAACTGTGTTCTGAATATTTTTCTAGTATTTTATTAGATCGTGGACCACTCGGTATTTTTTATTGTAGACTGTCCTATTTGATATCTTGTAATGTATGCTGTGACACATTCGTTTTTTTGCCATCAGCTATTTACGATCTACATGGTGAGGCATAAAAGGTGGCACCTCCAGTGCAAAATGGCATAACTTTGCTACTATGTTGTTTTTTCGGCGTAAAGATTTTTACAGCTAAGCAAGAAATAATGCTGCCTGCATTGTGTGATTTGTAGTAGACGGAACGTAGACTTTCTCGTAAGGTTTGCGTCTGTCCAGTGCAGTCGTGGGTTAGCTTGTGGAAACTAAGTGGTTAGTATTTTCCTTCATAGTAAGTAAGTAAGTAAATGGTTTATAAAGCGCCAAAGTCTCGGAAAGAATCAGGGTGCAAAGAAAGAATCAGGTCAGCCAACAGTGGCGTAGACACGGAGAGATCAGCCATGCCCTTCCCATTCTGAATTTTTTATTAGAAAATAGATGCTAGGGATTCCGGAAAATAGTCTAAATTGTTGCCACCAGATCTTAAAGCTAAAACGCACCAAATTTGATTTCAGCTGTGGCTCCACCCTAGACCCAGCGGCAGTAGCTCGCAGCACTCCCCAGATCTGGAATTTGGGTGGTCCTACTTCTGAGGTATGGAAATGGGGAAGAAAAAGAAAGGGAGGAGAGGGCAAGGGAGCCAAGGACCCCCAAGTCATATTTCTGGCTCTGCTGCCACTTTCTGTCGTCAGCTTTAGACACAGCTATTGGAACATATTGTGAATAGCACGCTTATTACGCGCGAAAGCAGCTACTGCTTTCAGCGCGTCTTAGCCATCGCAATTCTGTCCATCCGTCTGTCTGTCACACGGGTGGATCAGTCAAAAGCGTTGCAAGCTACGATTACCAAATTTTCACCGTCAGCTGCACGCTACTATCGTTATGCGATCCAGATATAGAATTTGGTATTTTGTATATTAACTTAGCGTGAACACCCCGATTTTCAGCTAATATACTGAACCGGAACTGCTATAGGCTTTCGCGCATTTGTGAGCATTAGCTCAAATTTCTTGTGACTGCTTACCAATAACGGTGCATGCTTATTAACTTCGTTATTATCTTTCAGCAATAATTTTTCATTTTAACGCAGAAAAGGTGATCTGTGTCATATATGCTGTGCAGTTAACTGTTGGTAATATAAATGTACGCAGTTTATACACTTGTTAATGTTAACGACACATGCAGTGACTGACACATCGAAAACAGCAAAAGTCAAAAAGGGGTATCACTCAACCTCACATCGCCTAACTGTCAGTGCAAATGGTCAGCTAGAGTTTTAATTGCACTTTTTGTGTGTTTCATTGTTATTGTTTTTACTGATGCATTCATGATGCATTGTATTACCCGGTGATGTCCAGATGTTTTGCTTTAATTGTTAAGATGTGAAGTTGGAAATTAGAGATGTCATTGCAGAATATTAAGTATTATCCTGTTTTCAATAGTTCACTTGCCAGCGGCAAAAACAAAGAATGTTTAATTGCTGTATTTAAACACTGACATTAGTTATGTAAAGAATTTCTTTCAGAACATTTTGCTGAAAACCGCATGACTCTGTGATGTACGTTGCAAAATTATGGTGCTATAAACTTTGTGCCGGTTTTTTGGACCACCCTGTACAATATAAGCAGTAGGCTATATAATGATGCGTTACTTAACGCAACGCATTCGTTAACAAAATTGATGCCTCGACAGCACTAGTAGCAATGTATTGCGTATGCAACAGTATTGGATATTGTAGTTGTTCTGTGCAAAATTGAACGATTTTTACGCGCAAGAGCTAGCTACGGTAATTCTGTCTGTCCGTCCGTCCGTCCGTCCGTCACGTCCCGGTACCGTTCCAAGACCAGGTGAGATAGAGACTTCGGGTTTTCGCCGTATGATGGCTTAGAGTTTCTAGTATTTCGTGACAAAATTTCATGCCCATGTTTAAAGGGGGTCCCCACGAACGAGGGGGCGAAACAGGGGCACCCCTTTAAAAAGGCGTTATTCTGCTGCTATTGGCTCCTCCAACGTGAAAATGGTTGCAAATAGGCACAGATTCTTAGAAATGTCAACATCGATGACCTTGAATGACCCTGAACCTCCAAAATAGGGGGTTGTAATGAATTGTTGTGATTTTGGGCAGAAACACGCATTTCAGGGGTGAATTGCGCCGAAATGGCTGGAGATAGACCAAGACAACCTGCGTATGAAATTTTCAGCATGGAATCTAGATATTAGCGGTCCAAGTCTGGATTTTCTATATTCAAGGAGGCCTGAGCACGCGGGTGTCAAAGAGGGTTACCCCTCTAAAAGTGGTTTTTTATCCGCTGTTGGCTTATCTAGCGTGTAAATGGTTGCAGATAGGCACAAACATGCTGCTTATCATAACAAGCACTGACGACGAGCTTCTTAAAATGTCAACATCAATGACCTTGAACCCTAAAAATAGTGATTTTGTGTGATTTTTTGGCGATATTTGGCTGCAAAAGAGTGAATTGCGACGAAGTGGATGAAGATAGACTAAGATTACCTGCGAACAGGAACTGCCATAAGCTCTCGCGCGTCTCATGAGCATTAGCTCAGATTTCTTGTTATTTTTACTGTCTTGTCATTTTTCAGTTTGTATTTTTACGGTGATCGATTATGCACAAAAATTGTTATTTTGCTGGGCAGTATTTCTGTATTTTGAATGCATTGTGTATGCTGGGTGCTAGTGATATCATGCGCACTAGAGTCCCATTTCTTGATGTGCACTGTAATTTGTGTTTTGATATGACATGTCACAGTCACTCCCTACCTTTCATATGGGTTGACTACACCGGGTAGGCCTACATCCTATACATGAAATAATCCTATTGGGGATACCAAAATAACGACAATTTTGTAAGTGTAATCCCAAGAAGTGGATCCTGGGATTTCACATTTCTTAATTCTAGATTCTGGGATTAAAAATTCAATCCTGCGATTGCAGTCACTAGTGTACACGTCATAAAATGTGTATACTGTGCTGTGTGATTATTGATTCAGCTTTACACAGCTTTATTTTCATTTTTCAGGCGTACACTGTTTCGTTCAGTTCGTACCACGAGTATGAATTCATTGTTGTAAATGGTCAGACTACGACCTGCATGTTACAAGGTTGTGTAGCAACAGTATTAAGGTGAGGTGGGCAGAATTACAGTTCTTTACGTCAAGTTTCTTCTTGATGTTGCGCGCCAAAAATTAATAAAATCGGTCAATGTCTCACAGAGCTATTCAGAAATAAAAGTGACTTTTACGTAACACAGTGTACTTGGTGGATTTCAAAGAGTTTTTGGTTAACAATGTCAGTTCTAACTGCACTATAACAGGCGTTCGGACCGCTAACATCTGGCGCACTGACTGAACTCTAATCGTGTCCGTCTGAAAATACTGTTCCAAGCTGGGTGAGTGCGTATTGAAATATATTACTTGTACGGCAGGCCTGCTGGTACTAAATAGTATTGGTTTTTGTTGCCAGCGGATGTGTCTGCTTTCGACGTTGTTATTTTCTGAATAAATAAATAAATATTTCGAGATATTTGTACATTTATGTAAAAGTTCGCTTTTCGGCCGTTTGACGTATGTCATGTAGCAGCTCTGATGTCGCAAAGACTTGTTCGTAGCGATTTCAACTCCACTCTGGCAGTTGTTGAGTTCAGTCGGTCGCTGTGAACAGGGCTTAAGACGTGACAGGAAGGACAACAGGGTGGTCAGTCAGTGGATTAGGCTTACCGCATGGTCGTCCACCGGTCGAGGTGGACAAAATATTAGGCATACATAGACGAAATGTTATGCAATTTTAGCTGGGATGGGATCAGATGTGCAGATCCTGAAATTTTTGATTTTGACCAAGGATCCGCGTCAGTCCGCGTCCGAAAAATACTGCGGATCTGCGTACGCGTACTGACGCATCCGCAGTCCGCACATCTCTGGCTGGGATGTATTACTTGCAGTCTGGTATACAAATTAAATATGGACTAAATAATGTGGATGCTATCTAATTATAGGCCTGTCACTGCCAGGAGAAGAAGCTGGACCGTCAGTTATACAGGACTCGGCTGCATTCTAGCCGGCATAATAAATTTTATTTTTAAAAAATATTTGTAAAAGTGCTAAGATTTTGTGTAACGTGGTCTGTGTGGTTTCATAATTGGGTCTGCAAAAATTGAGCCGTCGCGTGGCTGGGGAGGGGCAGTGAGGGCGTGTGCCATATTGTCCGTTAAATTTGTAGCCCACGTGGCGCCTCCGCCCAGCGGTGGGTGGCCACATTCACGATCGGTCGGCTGGCGGATGCAGTGGCGTAGCCAAACATGTCAATTGGGAGGGGGCCTTGTCTTCCTTCACTTTCCCTTTCCCTTTGTCCCTCCTCTCCCTTTTCTTCCCCCCTCTCTTCCCCTGTCCTCCCCTTTTTCGCTTCCCATTTCCCTCAGAAGTAGGACCCTCTAAAATGCAGCTAGGGAGTCTGGGGGAGCGAAATCTAATTTGGTGCATTTTAGCTTTAACAGATGAGATCTGGTGGCAACAATTTTATTTTTTTCCCGAAAATGAACACTCCAAATTGGCAAATGTAATGCATTTTAAACGTATGTTTATGTCTTGTCTGGAGGATTGGGGGGGACTTGGCCACCTGAGTGCTCCCTTGTCTACGCCACTGGGCGGATGGATGGAGAGGCGTACTGCGTGGCATTGGCAACAATACGCTCCGTACGTACGACCAACGAACAGCGTTCTGTCTGCATCAGGTAGCGCGTTGTAAAGGCCTACTTGTGTGTATAGTAACGCTCTACGCAACGCCCAAACTGACACTCTCTCAAAGCTAAAAAAACCCAGCTGTCGCTAGGGAAGACAAGCTACGACCTATGTATACGGTTCCTGTTGTAGTACTGATCTTAAAGGTCATCCATAGTCGATGATTTCATCTCATCTGAAAGGGCGTATGCCACTTTCTATTTCTGATTAATAGTAACTTTGGCTCTGTCTCTCACCGTTTCCAAAATATGACCAGTTTTCAGTTGAAAAACGAACATTTTCCTACCCCCATTTAACCCAAAATTTGAAATTTATCCCGTTGCACTGCATCTCCAAAATTTTGTCCGCGGAGAGCTTCGATTTATTCGTGTAATATTTTTTCAGATCTACCCGTTAGCCACAATACATCCGTGACCCACAAACGGACGGATATCAGCTCGTATCATAGATGAATACAGCTAGGGTGGGCCGACTATACTGCCTATGTTTGCTTATACATTTTCGGTTGCGGAAAGAAAGCGATTTCTTAGAGTGACTATACAGTCTCATACACGCTGTGGTAACGTTGCTATATCGAACGCTACAATGAAATATACGGTACACTACAATTGACGCAAGTGCGTGATGTACTGTTGTAGGCAGCAACTTTGCATTTAAAATTGCGGCCAAACCGCTGCAAATAAAAATATGATGATATGGTTACTATTGACAGTCTATAGAAACTCGTCATCACCTTACATTCGTTTCATAGATGTAAAAAACGTTCCAGGAAAAATAAAAAACGTTAAAAACGTGGCAAGAATAAAAAACGTTTAGAAGCGTTGAATAAAAAACGTTGGCCATAATGTGTTGAACTTTTTGCCAAATGCCTAATGCTGTAAGTGCAGTATACCTGGAATTATAGTTTAGATAAAGAGAACTTCATTTAATTTCAATTCAGCTGTGTGGTCATAAGACATTAGCATTAAACTAACTAAATATACTAGTTAAAAACATTTTATTTAGTGTATTTGAAGTAAATACATCACTATGACTTATTAATTCGTTTCTGTGGTCCCAAAAGTGTTTTACAAAGCTTTTGATGGGATTTTCAATGCACGTTTTTTAAAATAAAAAACGTCGAGCAAAAACGGTCCAAGCTAGGATCTCCAAATCTTCACCGTCGGCTGCCTGGAAGACTCTAGTTTCAGGAACCCTAAAGCTTTTTCATAAATTCGAAGGGGGTCACCCCGAATGAGGGCGCTAAATGAGAGGGGGGTGGTCAAAATTTGCAATTTTTGGCCTATAACTCGCTGTATCTCAGTAACGGTGCGAGATAAGGCCTAGGTTACTATTAATCACTAATAGCAAATCGTATACTGGCTGTCGATTGGCGCCGAATTCAATGACCTTGGATGACC
>Ga0209367_1009255_pt1 | contig 13387 bp, 7 predicted proteins | sample WorMetLIZISLAND2_FD_187412 | JGI IMG/M metagenome (GOLD analysis project Ga0209367, IMG submission 187412) | Marine gutless worms symbiont microbial communities from Max Planck institute for Marine Microbiology, Germany - Olavius geniculatus... ... | reverse complement strand
ACTCTCTGTCCTGACACTTTTCTTGTTTACTGTTTCAGTGATTATTTGTAAACTTCAAATCGCCACAATCTTCACAGTTATTAGCCCGTCCTGGTGACAAGTCAGCTGCAGCAACACATAGCAAGCAGCCAAAGATTTAAAGATGTGAGATGTTGCACTTCAGAAAGACGAGCGTTTCCAAAAGAGCATTCGACATTCTTGCTCATCCAGTGCGGAATCATCATTATTAGAAGACTCAAGAAAGACAGACAGGGCCTTCTTTATATTAGCAGCGTTGTCCGTAATGACGGATCGAATTTTATTCTGGATACCAAACTGCGCTACGGTGCTCTCCAAAGCATCGGCAATGCGACTACCCGTGTGCGAGCTCTCAAGCGCCTTAAAGTCCATAAGTATGACTGTGGTTCTCCTTGTCCGAAGGTGTAGACAGTTACTGCCAAAAAGGCATGAGCTCTCCGGTCAGTCCAGATATCACTTGTCAAGCTGACATCCGAAGCATTATCAAGGACTTTCTGCAGCTTTTCTCTGACAGTTGAAAGTTGCTGCGGCAGAATAGTTTGGGTAACTGTTTGCCTACATGGCACAGAGATGTTTGGATCAATATCGGCCACAAAGGCACGAAAGTTAATGTCTTCGACTATGGTCACTGGCAAACCACACTTCACAATCAAGTTGGTTACCAGAAAGTTTGTGACTGTGCGCTGGCTGCATGATAGCCAATGACACTGGTGAATATAGTTTTATGCAATACTTTGTACTGTAGTCTCAAGGCCAAGGACAGGACCAAGGACCAGACCTTCAAGGCCAGGACCAAGGACTCAAGGCCAAGGACAGGACCAAGGACTGTGATTTTGTCCTTAAGGACAACCCAAGACCAAGGCCAAGGACAACATCCCTGCAGAACACACACTGTCGACTTAGGGCGGATCAACATCTACGCCTATAACTTATTTGTTAGTGGACCAAAGTTTACCAATATTTTTGCTGAACCCCACAAGGATCGCCCTCGCTAAAGTTTGTTTTTTAATTTTGATATCTATATACCGGTTCCTGAGATATTTGCAGTCAAATTCGAAAGTTGTTCCAAATGGCAGCAAATTTGGGACGTTTTTGCACTACTAAGCTTTAAGGGGGCGGTGCCCCACAAAAGTTGTACATAAGTGATGATGGCCACTTTATGGCACGTCATGTGGCAAAGTTTCGTGAGCTCACTCTTTTCCGCCAAATTTACAGGCACTTATACGCAGAATTTTAAGCCAATTTATGAACCCCTTTGAAAAACTCTAAGGGGGACCCCCGTCCCCGGTGGGGTGTGCGCTAGTAAGACTTGGTCATTATATAGCGCATGTAAAAATTGTGGGGCGCAGCACCCTCTAGGGGCCGAAATATGATCTTCCGAACAAGTCAATTTGGGGGGGCATGATTACACCTCTAGATCTTTGAAGTTACTGGACCAAAGTTTATAACTTTTTTCGCCGAACGTGGGAGGAATTATGGTAGATCCAATACTTGTCCGATTTTGAATATATTCATCGATTTCGTCGTCGAACTTGGAAGTCGTCCGAAATCACACCAAATTTTGCATGTCTTTTGGCCCCTAAAATTTTTTGGGGGAGGGCCCTCAAATTTTTGAACTGAATTTTTAAACTTCAGTCTAGTAGGTCTACAGAGGCCGTGCAAAATTTCGCGCCGACGGAGCTCGGAGGTACCCTTTCGAAACAAAAAATTAATAATACATCTGCAGTAAAACATCAGTCCGCTCCGAAAGTTCTCGTTTTTGTGCGGACTAAAAGAAAAAAAAACTGTCATAAACAGGCAAATAGTTGGACAATCAATTTGGAACAGTGTTCAACAATGTCTGGCTTTTGACCAGCTGCTACAGAGCATATGCACCGTGTCTCAAAAAGGCGGATGTAGGCTTATTCATTGCTGAACACTATGTAAGCTGTGTAAACGGCCAAACCATGACTTAGTCGTTTCACAAGGTAGTGTAGCAACTGTACTGAGGTGAGGTGGGGAAGACTATAGCCATCTAGGCCTATATGAAGTTTCTTCACAACGTTGCATGCCAAAAATTATGTTTAAAAATCAGCCCAAGTTTTATGCAGTTAGCCTACTTGAAAAATAAAAGTGGCACATTTTTGGAAGAACGGTGTAAGCTTATAGTGATCGACTTTGGCAAATGCTGGAAAAATACCTTCTCGAATGATTGCTTTTCTTCTAAATGTAGATCGTAGATGGATGAAGTTGAACCCACGTTAATTTTCGTTGCTGTAGCCTCGGTACATCACGATGGCGTCGGCCAAGAGCGTGTTCGAGCGTGCCACCGTCGCCTCTGAGACTTCTCCCAAGTTGTCGAAGAAACCAGCTTCCAAGTGGGACAAGCCCAAGTCCGTGCCCCCACCCGCAGTGAACCGGGACTCCGTCGATAACACGGATCAGCAGACTATCATAGACAGCGAGCTGCCTCCACCGGCTTACACGAAGAACATGCTCGCCAAGTTTCAGGCATTGCAGCAGTCTGATGGTGCTCAGCCAGTCAAGGACTCCACCGATGTCAATAGCAGCTCGAAGCCTAGGAAGGTACAGTCGCTGTGTTCGTTTCATTTTGTGAACTTGGATGTGATATGTGATGGAACAATGGTAGCATGTAGGACTTTTGATCGCAAGGTTGTTGGTCCAACTGCCGGTCAGGTTCCTATCAAGTGGTTATTACTTGGATGGGTGATGTCTGCGGACATTTAAACCATCTCGGTATATAATCAACACCAAGGTCAGCTCAGCCTTTCATCCTTCGGGGTAGGCAAATCGAGTACCGGCTTGTCTGGCTGGGGTTATGTGGGGCACGTTCACCTGTTTCGAGTGGCAGGTAACACTGTGTGATCCCATATGGCAGGTGAGGCTTCGTAGCTTTGAGATAGGTTTCACATGAGAAGCTATACTTTTAAAAACCTTAAGCATGTATAATCGAACATGTACAGCGACCGTGCTAAGTGCTTGCTATACTTCTCTGTGATTTATCTAATCATATTATCGTTAGATGTTTTTATTGTTTATCTTTAGTAAACTTTTTTGCCATTTTTTGTTGAGCTCTCGATGACACATTTTATTTTATTATATGCATGTTTTCAGATTTTGTGATGCATTTTTGTATTTTGCACTTATTTGACTAAAAGTTAATATTTTTGAACCATACTGGAGTTATCATTTTTCGAAAATCACTACTCACTCACTCACTCATTTTTATTGTAGTTTTTTGTTGTTGTTTGGTTATTTGACATGGTGTCGGTGCACACTATCAGAGATGGGTTTGAGGCCAGCATTTTAAAGGCCAAGGCCAGTGACCTTTGAGGCCATGGCCAAGGCCAGTGGTCCTTGAAGACTGTCCTTGAAGTCGAGGACAGTCTTTGAGTATCCCATCCCTGTTGTAGATGTAAAACTGAGTGCGTTGCTATGTTGCAGCCGTGGGATGAGGACGAAGAGTTGTCGACTGCGACTGATAAAGCAGCGTCCACATCTCTGCAGGATGTCACCACTATCGATGAAGCTGCTGCTGCTGCTGGTGATGATGATGATGACGGTACTGGGGTACCAGACGGGGATGTTGCAGAAGAAGTGTCTCATGGCGTGTCATCAGAAGGTCAAGAGTTTGACGACGAGTGTGAGATGGCTGCGGTAGAACCGAATGTGGAAGATGCTGTTGTTCAGCCCACATATGATGAAACACAAAGCAATGAGCAGCAATATGACAACAGTAAGCAGTGACAATAATAATCTTATTATCCAGACTTTTAGATAGTGGAGAGGGGGTTTGACTTCAGCTCTTTGAGTAAAAGGTTAAGCAGTTATGCCCCTCTGAGGAGCGTAGGCGGGTGCTCATCTCCCAGTCGGGGTCCCATTGCAGACATTTGGAGACATTGCTGGACGTTTAGTCGTTTACGTTTTATCGCAACTTATGTAAGTAAGTGTAAAACTACGTTTACATTTTAGGCCTTTGGACGCAGGCAGCTACGTTTGACTCTCCATAGTGAAGCTAGGCTTTCGTTTTTTGCTTTGTCTACTAATGTTTATCTAAAGAGGAAAAATGAATTTGCTTTGACTATCAGTTTTGGATGGTGATCATTTTTACACACGAGAGCAGATGTGCAAAGCACATCAACTATCGTAGATGCGTCTGTGTGTCTGTCTATCACAAAACTTGGATCACGAAATCTTCATTGTCGACTGTCACTATGACTCTAGTTTCAGGATTCATAGAGCTTTTTCAGAAATTCGAAAGGGGTCACCCCGATTAAAGGTGCTAAATGACTCCCGGCGTTAAAACAATCCTCCTTATGGTCTCGTCCAATTTGGGTATCCTTCCAAAACGCATTATTGTTTTATTGCACGTTGTACACTGATTCCCAACGTGGTAGCACCAATGCTGTAGTGCATTACGTGAGCTTTGCTCAGATTAATTGTGTCTGTTGCAGCAGTCAGCAATGATGCAGCAGAAAATCATGCTGTGAATCACGTGAGTGAAGTCGAGGAGCAACAACAAGAACGTGAGGTTGAAGGAGAGGAATCGTGTGAAATCAGGTCAGTGCAGGAAGAACGTCTCATCAGCTTGGTAGATGATGCTGATATGGTAGATGATGCTGATGCTGGCTGCAATAGTGACCTCGCAGTGGTGCTCAGCGATGCTACGGAGAATCATGAAAACGCCCCTACGCTGGAAGCTGATGTTCCTTCCAACGACGAGCCTGCAGCCGATGGAAGTGAAAGCAAGGAAGATGAATGTCTGATCAGCTGGGAGGATGACGATAACAGAGGCAGTGATCTTGCGGCAGTCAACAGTGCAATCGAAAGTCATGTCGAGAGTCGTGAATCCACTGCCGAAGATGTTGCATCCGACAACAACCCTACTCAGGGCCTACTGATTGATGCAGATGCAGACGCTGTGGCTTCAGATGATCACGACAACGTTCGTGCCGACAACGTCACCGACGAGATGTAACAGCACATGGTTGAGACAACTTGGCAGATACCACAAAAACCCACTGGGTATTTTGGGAGTAAACTCACCTAAAACCCACTAAAATATCCACCCAAAAACCTAGCTTAGACATTAATCCAATTTTAGTTTTTTGTTCAATTAATAATGAAGTATATGGCTAAGTTTTTGAACCATTTATTCCTGCAAGTTTGGAAATATTGGTATATTTTGTGCAGTGGGGAGCAAACAACTGAAAATGCACAGAAGTGCCAAAACTTACCAAGCTGGGTTTTTTTACAAAAACTGCTTTAACACTAAAAAAAACCCAAAACCCAGTAGTCCAGTACTCAGTATAACCCACCTGCTTGGGCTTTTTGTGAAAAATTCGAGTTTTTGGCAACCCTGAACAGCACTGTTGTAATCTGCTTGCTGCTTGTGCCAGTAAGTAAATTGTGATAGTACGCGGTGGCTCATAAAAAGTGGAAAATACGTCGATGGCTAGATGGGAACAAACACATTGTTACTTTAAAGTCGTCCAGCAGAACGTCCTAATTACAAAGTTCTTTAGAAATCAATTTACTGCAACAAGTCATAATCTTAAATATTTATCTCAAGTCTAAAAGATGAAATAGAGAAGTAAATGTTCATTAACAAACTGTAAAAGAACATTTAAAACATTTGGAAAATACATCATGTAAAAAGTTTGTGTCTATTTTCTTGAAAAGTCATTGACAACAGCTAGCATGTTTAGCTGTTTTATTCTTGTCGTGCTTTACAGAGGTTCCGCAGTAGAACAGTTTTTGTAAACGATTAGCCTCAATCATTACAGTGAAGGGTGGTCATGTTAATACTTGAACAGAACAGTGTTCAACATGACCACTCTTCACTGCAGTGATCGAGATTGATCATTTCCAAAACTGTCTCGATTGCTCAATCTACCTACACAAAATATGTAATAATGTTCCACTTTTTATGAGGTGGTACCCTGCCTGCATGTGTCAGTAAGATTGCCGAGGTAATACTGATGCACGTCTGGTTGTGTGTTGGTCGCATTTTCATTACAGTTGCTGATTTTTAGGAAGGTGTTTGTCGCTTTTGCTAGGAGCAATGCAAGCGTATTGATGAAAGCAGCAATCTGCTTTTTTGTTTGCACGTTTACGTTATGCGAAGTTTAATTTTTTTATTATCGTCGAGTTAGCTTCAGTCTGTGAATTAACTGCCTGTGTGTAGTGTTTTTTTTGTTTGAATGTTAGTCATGTTTTAATAGCACAGCATATGGTATACATTGTGTACCTGTAGCGTAACGTCTACCATAGCAAGTAATAATACAGTTTTCTTCCATGGAAAGAGGTTGCGTAAAGATGTAAATATCACAATTTTGGCAATGACGTCAAATTTGAGACTACATATTAGAAGTCGACAGAACGCCATTAGTTACGTGTGTCAGCATCAACGATGACATAAGGAGGCAATTTTGGCAAAAACAAACTGATCATTGCTGTTATTTGCATTTTTCTCTTTATAGTTGTGACTTTTTGCAAACGCTTGTTGGAATAACTTGCACTGCTGTAATAGTGAATTTGTGACAGTCCATCGTGCAATATTTGGTGATATTTAGATTTTAGTGGGGCGTCTGTACTTCCTTGAGCTAGTTTCTACGTCCTTTCCCTCTCTCTTTTTTGTCTACTTCCATCTTTCCGGTTCCTTATTTTTTCCTTTTTTTCCATTTTGGAGCTTTTTCTTTAAATCTAGCCAGGGTCTTGAGAGAGCTGTAAGTTCCTTCAGTGAGGTCTGGGGGCGAAACCCCTCAGCCACTGTCAGTTTTAGGTCATTGTGGGCCTGAAGAAAATGCATCTGAAGAGAAAGTTTATATAATTTTGGTCCTAAAATTTAAAGTATGTCTCTTCTATCATAGAGCATTTGCTTCCAGGTTTAGTCCAAGGTTGATGTAATACAGACGCCTCTAAGATTGTGTGTGATAAAGTAGGCTAATATGTACAGTGTTTTATGATGTCTGTAGAATTTTTGCTGTTGTTCTGTGTGTGCACAGTTTATTTGGCGCATATCGGTTTTTTTTCCAGTTTACATACATATTAACGTTTTGCTTCTAGTCTCGTAGACTTTTGTATAATCTGTTTTATACTGCTTATTTCTCTCAGCATTGCATATTCTCTGATTTTTTGGCTGCTTTATTGGTCAGTTATTTGTATTTTGCTGTGTAGTCAGTGGACCATTTTGTTATTTGTCTTGCATTTTTAATTGCCTGATAGTGTCTTTTATATCCTGGTATGGAGATGATGTTTTGGTGTATCAGAGTTTGGCATTTTTCAAACATAAATTCAGTTAGATGTTTGCTGCTGATATAAAATTTTTCATCTGTAATAGTTACTGAATAAAAAGCTCTTGCTGATTGAAATATTTAAAAACACTAACTACTACTTCAGAGAAATTTACTGGTAGACTGAATTTGCAGACCATTTTTGATGTTATTGCAACTTATTATGTATTTTTCTCAGTTTTTCATTTTTACGCATGAAAGCAGCTACTGCTTTCAGCGCATCTTAGCCATCGCAATTCTGTCTGTCTGTCTGTCCGTCTGTGTGTCCGTCTGTCACACGGGTGGATCAGTCAAAAACGATGCAAGCTAGAATTACCAAATTTTCACTGTTGGCTGCCCGGAAGACTCTAGTTTTAGGAACCGTAAAGCTTTTCCATAAATTCGAAGGGGGTCGCCCCAAACGAGGGCGCTAAATGAGAGGGGGGTGGGCAAAATATGCGATTTTTGGCAAATAAGTCGCTGTATCTTAGTAACGGTGCAAGATAGGGCTTAGGTTACTATTAATCACTAATAGGAAGTCGTACACTGGCTCTCAATTGCCACCGATTTCAGTGACCTTGGATGACCTTGAATGCTTAAATATCGGTTTTTATGGATTTTTTGATGATTTTGGGCTGCAAGACACTTTTCAACAGCGAATTGCGCTGAAACCAATTGAGATAGACATATACAAGCTGCGTATGAAATTTTTAGCATTGAACGTAGATTTCGATGGTCTAAGTCTCGATTTTCTAAGTTCAAGGAAACCTGCGCACGAGGGCGTCAAAGAGCAGTACCCCCGAAAAATCGTTATTTTACCCTTGTTGGCCAGTTTTTCGTGCAAACAGCTGGAGACAGACTGACAGTTTGCAAACAGAAACTGCTATAGGCTTTCGCGCGTCTCGTGAGCATTAGCTCAAATTTCTGGTTATATTGTATTGTATTGCACGTGCAGTTTTTGGTGTTGATATATTTGATGCACTTTATAGATGTATTATTATTTTTTCCTGATATTAGCCAAGTGGTTATTTTGCAAGTTTATATTATATATATAAAATATACATACCTAGTGCTTAGCATGCCCCATAACTAAGTGACCCCATCACGTTTTTTCACTGCTTCCATAATTGCTAGGACTTTAGACACAATAGTTTTTTACAGCCAGCATGGATGACAAAAATGGGACAGAATTTAACAACTGAAGATACATCGTTGAAAGCCATGGCATACGTCTGCTTGGGGTATAGCAAAGGGGTATATTAGTACATATTTTCAAAAATCAGGCCTATATTGTTTTTTATGAATTAAAAGTAACATCAGTATGGTTATTGCAATTATTCCATTTCCAGTTTAAACTAACTGTTCTAATGGAAACAGCAACTGGCTACAGTTTTTACTTGCTTTGTGTGTACTGGATATCAAGTTTCTTCATGCAAAAGAAAAATTATACCGGGTACCTTCCCAAGAATGTTATACCTCTCCGAAAGGAAATTCTAGCTATGCCCCAGACGTCTGTCAGTATTGACGGTAATAGGTTAAACTTTCAAGTTGTTATGATAGTAGTAACGAAAATTTGTAGTGGGTCACTTTTGGGGAGCACCGTCTATATCTAGGAATTGATAAATATCATAATAACGTTGCTAATTCATGCTGTTAAATCAATAACTTACTTCCATAACTTATTCTTTAACTCGTGCATGGTAAATATTTTTGTGCGTTAAAGCCATGGTCTGGAGTGAGATAAGTGAGTGATGAGAGAACGTATATGTACACCCCAGACACTGTTCAGCACCCTTATTCCACAGTTGTTGATGGTCGGTCCTGTAGCCCATACTGTCATTCGTTAGCTCACGCCTGAGTGAAGTTATCAACGTACCCGTTATATCACTGCGGACATTGTGCTAGAGATAGGCAGTATGAGAACAAACGTGTGTATACTGTGAATGAAGTTTTGATCAACGAATCGTACTGCTGATTGGTAGCTGTTTTACGCATTTACATGTCGAGCGAAATCTTTGCAAGAATAAGTCTTGGCCACTGAAAACGAACGTTTAGGTCGGTGTGGATATTTTTGTCACTTCGGAGCGGGATAGCATTGTGATAGTATTGTGATGTACCTACGCTGTATCTGTAGGCCTACCCAACTTGTCAGTTACTACTCACGGTCCGTCGTATTAATGTACAGGGTGAGCCGTTTATGAGTTTTCTAACGGCATCACTGTATTTTACGTCGTCACTATCGTTCAGTGTTATTCTTTCATCATCCGATTTTCACTTTAACACTTACAACGTCGTCGTTCATTTTTCTACATGCAGGTGGTGGTACAGTATGGAATATGTGTTCAACTTACGCTCTAATGTAACACTTCTGCGGCTGTCTTTGTACGTTTGATATTAATTTAGCCTTTTGGGTGATGTTTGGTTGACAGTTGGCAATATGTCTTAGATATATAATCATAATTTCATGCTTGTTTATCATTTTCAGCCTGCCATTAGGAATCAGATTTGTTGTGTATATTTAAGTAGAATATTGCTGCATGTTGTTGATAATGCTTGTAGTTTGTAAGCAAGTGAGCGCAAGCTTGGTCGAACTTTGTCAATTGCTATAAATGCCGTTCATTCAGCTGCTTGTATTACTTTGCTTCTACAAAGTAGCTTCTTTTCGTTGTAGTAGTCTGACAGAAAGATAGTTTAGCAGAAGTGCTGCTTTGATTTTATTTCAACCTTTCTCTGGTGGTACGTTTCTTGTGTGAAAACTACCAATAGCGCCACTGCCACTGCCGTTGTTACAGCTATTACTTTTGCTTTCTTGTTAAACCAGTCAGTTTTAGATCCCTCGAAGTAAACTTCTTGCGTTGTTGAATCAGTGAAGCATCGTGCGTTAACACAAGTAGGCCTACGGGGAGAGGGGGTGGGAATTTCCGAAATAATAGATTGCGGGTGCTCAGAATTTCAGTTTGGCACCTAAATTTCCCCAAAATGATGCATGGGTTTTCAGCACAAAAGTTTCCATTTTTGGATGAAAATTTTCTCGTAAAAAGAAAGAATTTTCCGACAGCCCAAACCTTACGAGTAGGGGAAAAGAGGGGAAAATCCCTCCTGTTCGACCTACTACAACGCCTGTCTCTGACTCTCAATACTACACGCCACTATTCATTAATTTTAATTAATTGAAGGATGAAAATGATTGCATTCTTCAATTAAAAATTAATTAATAGTTATGTGATTAAGCAGCTTCTCCTTGACCTGTATCGCTTTTGTATAGGACTTGGCGTCGTACATGTAGACATGCACGTGATATTATTAACTGGTAATCTGGTATTAATAATACATTTAATATTGTGGTCAATTGATTAATTGATTCCAGTCTGCCGTAATGTGCTGGCCTTTATTGTCTTCTTTGCGACCGTGCGTCGTTGCCGTCAATAGGTGGCCTATTTCCAGTTATTCTGCTGATGTGATGCGGTAGTTTTATTTTATAAGAAAATTGCTTTTGTCTGCAGTGTGCGACGTTCAACTCCATGATAATAATTCACCCGTTTCAGTGTGCCATGAATTCGTTCCGTAATTTTCATTCGAGCAGATGTAGTAGCTGGTCTGTCGTGAATGATCAGTTAAGCCAGGACTGTTAAGTCCTGTCGCCTGCCAGACCTTCTGATCGAGCTTTCGTTGTCGTTAATTAGTTTGTGTGCGCCGAGATTAAGTTGTTTTTTGCATAACTTGTTTGCGTTCGTTTGCATCATTCCGCGCTGACTGTTTGTTTCCGTTTGCTGTTGTTGTTTGCATTAAACGAAGCAGAGTTCAAATATGTTGAGAGGCGTTGTTTGTTTCAGTCTCAAACTGACGATTTGTTTGCCGGTCGGTCCTTGTGCACAGACAGACGATCAGGGTTTAAAATGGGGCGGAGGTGCAGCCTCCTTCTCTGCTCTGGCGGATTCAGGGAGGGGCAGGCGCTTCCCGTTGACTGGATGCATTTTTATAACCAAATGAAAATTTTTATTAAAATGCATTTTTCCACTGGGAGGGGACAGCTCCTCCCAAGTCACTCCACCCTGCGCCGTCTCAATTCAATGTCCATGTCTTGACGTCTACGGCCTCTGCTGCCCCCTATTGCAAAATTATGCATCCGCTACTGTTTTCCCCTGCTTTGACGCGTAGCACCCATGATGCATTGTCTTCGTCGCCTTGTGTCACTGTATTTATATATGACACTGCCGTAGCCATGGGGGCGCGTGCCCCCCTAGAAGCTTAGTCAGTCACTTAAAATAGTGGCGAAATACACCACAGCAATTCATTTTCACACAAAAAAAATCCAAAAATTTTCTGGTGAGGGGGGACGGCCCTCTCCCCAAACCCTGACCCAGTGATAAGGGGACACCTCTCCCCACACTCTACCCCTAAAGTGTCTCCTGCATCCAGATCCTGGCTACGCCACTGATTATGATAACTGTTGAGGAAGCAATAAATGATAGGCCGCCGCTGTCTGCTGTCAGTAGACCTACGCCTTTAGGCTAGGCCTAGGCCTATCTGCGGGTGATGAAGATGAATTTGAGAATCTTAAATATTTTTGCCTTTAGGCCTACAGTTTTTTGCTCTTTTTTCAATTTTTCTCTCGCCCTCAACAGTCCCAAGCCGTGGTATCTATTTAGGCCTAGGCTTATTAACAATCTTAAAACTTGCAAAAAATTGCGAGTTGCGACTTATTTAGGCCTCGAGTAGTTAAGACAGCAAAGCAGTGGCGTATGCATGGAGTTTGGATTCAAGCCCGCAGAGATAGAGATACTGCTAACGTTTATTTTTTAAGAGCAAAAGTTATAGCACATAACGCGTCTAAATTTATTTGCTTTGCTGAGCGGTTTGCGTGCGATTTTACTGCAGAGTTAATCTGTCAATCTCTTAGCCTAAATGCCCTGCCAGTGTTCAAATTCCCTGCAAGGGCTGACCCAAACCGCATGTTTTCCTGCCCCCTCCGACAAACTTTTAATTTATATTGTATTGGGAGGCACAACACTCGAGTCTCCAGATCCCTCAAGTGCATGGACTGAGGGGATGGAAAAATGACGGAACGGTAAGTGAAGGACGAAAGCGAGGGGGTTAGGCCCCTATAGGTTGGAAAACAGGGGAACAGTGGCGTCATGGCAGAGGCAGCTGCCCCACCCCCTGAATTTTGGGCTGTCGGAATTTTTCCGAAAATTTTAGTTTAAAATGCAAAATTTGGGGCTGAAAACATCCGTTTTGGGAAACATTTAGGGGCAAAACTGAAATTTTGAGTACCTACAGGATGATCCAAAGAATGTCCCAACTTGTTTTTGTCAGAACTTCGTCAAATTTCCATCAAATTTGATAATTTTTGCCACATGGATAGCCAAAACAATAGAACTATGTCAGATACACTTATTGTCCACCTCACGTAATTTATGTCAACGCACTACCGCGTAAAATGCAGATGTTTCAAACTGTTACATACGGGGGCCCTACATTACACGGTGAATATCAGTATTAGATTGCTCACTTTTGTATTATCAATTCCACACATAGGCGGATTTAGGGGGGGGAGCCAAAGGGGCCATGCCCCCCAAGATGCCAAAGTCACCTTTTTTGCCTAATATATGTATGCATTTCTGCAGTAAAACTAATAAAATTTATACTCAGTGTATGCATTTTTAGGGGGTTTTCATGCTAAAAAAACCGTTTGCTTCCGGGGCTGCGCCCCGGCGACAGGCTTCTCCCCAAGAAGTCCACCTTTGTTTTCGGCTTTCGGCCTTAATTTTTGCCCCTTGGAGGCTAGTTCACCTTTTGTCACTCCAATTTCTGGCTATGCCTATATAAGAGTAAGTAACAATAGACAATAAATAATGGCAGGAGAGTTTAAACCATATAAACCTAATTGAGGCAAACGCTACAAAAAACCAGGATAGGTTTTTTTTGGAAAATTAGGGAGAGTTGAATATTATTATTATCAGTGGCGTATTTAGGGGGGGCACGGTGCGATGCCCCCCCCCCTTTGGCCCGACCATGAAAATTTTTTACAGGCGACTTTATATGAAAAGGTGCGTTTTTTGCCATTTTCCAGCAAGAATTGCAAAATTCAACAA
>Ga0209367_1009253_pt1 | contig 13387 bp, 6 predicted proteins | sample WorMetLIZISLAND2_FD_187412 | JGI IMG/M metagenome (GOLD analysis project Ga0209367, IMG submission 187412) | Marine gutless worms symbiont microbial communities from Max Planck institute for Marine Microbiology, Germany - Olavius geniculatus... ... | reverse complement strand
TCCTGGATCCAGGTCGACTCCACTACTGGTGTTGTGTGGAGTCCCACAGGGGTCGGTCCTGGAGCCGATACTCTTTTTCCTATATACAGCGGATCTGGTACAGCTGGTGAAATCCTTTGAACTGTATCCGCACTTAGACATCCGAACTCAGACACGTTCGAAGTGTTTTGCTGCCCTTCGACAACTACGAAGCATACGTCGTTCTGCGTCAAACGACGTGATGCAGTCGCTTATCGTGGCGCTGGTGTTTTCCAGGCTTGACTACGGCTCCGCAACTCTTGCCGGCTTTCCGAAGCAACTCATGGACAGGCTTCAGTCTGTGCAGAACGCCACTGCACGGCTGATCTTCAAAGCTTGTCGTCAGGACCACATTCAGCCGTTACTGCGCAGATTACACTGGCTTTGGATGTCAGAACGTATTTCTTTCCAGCTGGCAGTGCTGGTGTATCGCTGCCTCCACAGCTTTGCATCTGGCTACCTGGCCTCAGATCTTCAGCGCGTGTGACACCTCGACGCACGTCGACGACTGCGCTCTTCAATACATTAGCGCTGGTAGCTCCACGTACTCTACCTTCTACTATTGGCAACCGCACCTTTCCAGAGACTGCTGCATCGGTCTCGAACAGTTTGCCGAAGTCAGTCGTCATCACCGTCGTTGCAAGTTTTCCACAGCAGACTGAAAACCGAACTTTTTGCTCGGTCTTACAGCCATGACTAACAACGTCTCATTGTACTGACTACTATTAAGTGACTTCACTGTTTAGGCTTATTGTTATATGTCCTTGTAGTCTTAGGACTTAACGCCACGCTAAAGTTTATTCGTCCTTCATCATCATCATCATCATCATCCTTGTACTAATCGTGGGTTAAACAGTGGAGGGGAGAAGTTGCAATTTAATGACAGACACCAGGCAATTTTCAAAAGGAAAAATGATGGGTGCTCAAAATTTCAACTTTGCCCCTACATTACCCCCAAATTTTTCAGCCCCAAATTCTGCATTGTCACGCAAAGAAAATTTGCCAACAGGCTAAAATTTATGAGGGTGGGGCAATTGCCCCCTCCAACAACCTGTTTCCCCCTCCATCAACTTGCCAGCTTCACCACTCATGTACATCAGTATAAAAATTTAATTTTCACACTTAACAAACTTTACATTTGACAGTCACTGCCCACCATAGCTATATGAGACCACACAACAGTTAATGTTAATTTTTGTCATTTTAAAATTAGGAACAAAGCAACAGAGTCAGAGAAACATTCACTTAGTGCACAGTGTTCAATGGCACAAAGTCTTGTGTAAGCTCTAGAAAGTTAACAACATTAAGGCTGCATTCACATAAACAGGAGTACGAGTCCGCCACTGTATGTGTTCCAGTATACGAGTTCCGGCAAACACGAGTTTGCGTGTATTTCACTGGCGGCCGTTCACATACATACGAGTACGGGTTACCTGTAAATTTCACTCGTACGAGTAGTTTCTGTGCAGGTCGTGTTTTTATCCAACTCGTAGAAAGTAAACTACTTGTAAATAGCATTAATATAATTTATAAAAACCGTGGTGCATATTTGATGTCAGAACTGACGTCATCGTACAACTGTTCATCGTTAGAGACGTGCGGTTTGTAAAAATAGTAAGTTTGTAGTGAAATATTGTTGTTTTAACGGCAAACCATTTCCTTGATTCGATTTCAATGCGAATTTTCAATATGGCCGACATGCGTTGAGTTATCTGCTTGTACAAGTGACCGTGAACGCTCCACTTACAAGCTGTAAACTGAAACCTGGACTCGTACTCGTACTCGTGTCTGTGTGAACGCAGCCTAAATGAATGGTAAAAAACATAACTATGCCAACCAAAGGCACTAGGCTAAAATGCAATAAAAATAGCTCTAGAAACAATATTCATTAGCAACCTGCAGCAGGACACAAGACAAAAAAAATGCACAACTGCATTAAGATGCAGCATAAACTTACAAAACATCATTCATCACCTTTATAAACACAATATAACAAAGATGTCAATTGTGGTCAACATTAGTAACATACTGATGCAATTTTTAATAATTAGTCACATGATTAATCATGATGTTAATCAACTTACAAAGTTCTTGAATATATTCTTACTACTGTGCTGTCTATTGTAATAATTTCAAAATAATAATAATAACGCAGACAATTCTTACCGCAATCATTAGAATGGCATACTAAAAGCTATCAACTAAATACAATATGATTTAAACTAACAAATGAAATCTTTCTTATCTCGAAATTGTTACAAATTAACTTTGAATATTAATGATAGAAAGCATCAATGAATTAACAACTAGCCTCATTTCACACTGCATAAAAATACAAAAAGGCACCATTCGACGACTGTAAAAAAACTGCTCCACGGAGCAGTTGAAAGCTACCTTACCATATTACAATCAGCATAGCAATGTGAATACACAGTTATAAGGCAAATGACGATTGCAATATATGAATACAAGCATAACACCACACAGATGCACACAGTGGCTTTGTGAATTATAAAGATTTGGGAAGGGAAAAGTAGTAATTTGCAATTTTCTGCAGACAGCTGCAAATTTCCAACAGAGAAGCTACGGGTGCCCAAAATTCCAATTTTGCTCCCAAATTCTCCCAAAAAGTGAGACTTTGTGAGTCAATTGTTCAAAATGTATCGAACGACAAAAAGTTTAAAAACCATAAGAAAATTTTATGATAAGACAAAAACTAAGGTGTGCAGTTGCCTCCCCTTGCCTCAGCCCTGCCACCATGAATACACATGAACCAAACTAGAAGCATGATAAAATGGTATGTTGCTTGCCTACGGTAAATGAAGATACAGTAAAACTTCGTTATAACGGACTCGGAAGTTTGACAGGACTGTAAAAGTCAGTACGTTGTAACCGAGTGTACGTTTTAACCTATTCTTTAGCATAGGACGTCTGCTGGATATAACGTACTCGGCTATAACGTACCCTCGGTTATACGGACGTCATTTGCGGTCCGCAGGCCAGCAAATGCCCTGCATACAACGTACTCTAGAATAGACCACCCGCCTAGCACAGCGTGGTCAGTCAGCCAGCATGAACATAACCCCTGCAGACACCCAGTTACAAGCCCAGACGCCCAGTCTCCCAGTGTGTTGGCATTCTAGGGATGCAGCGAGCGGCCGAGTAAGGGAGGGCAATTAGATAGCAACTGACGGCGTAGGCATAATCTGATCCGTTTATGATCAGTGAACTGCCTCTTATCAGATTCATTGGCACGGCCAGATCACTCACACTTTCTTGCATTACACTCTGCGTGATCGGAATCGAGGGGGGTAATGCCGAGTGCCAAAAACTTCGCATCAGGGGTAATTTCCGAGCGCAGGTGAATGTTTTGCCTGTTGCGAAGTTGTTCCATGGTTTTGCCAAATGTGGCATTGGCCTGGAGTTGGCCAGGTTGGAAAACCAAAATTCGGATAAAAATTCCCCCAAAATTGGGGGATAGGGCTAGGTCCCCCAATTTTGGAACTTAAGCAGGGGCTAAGGCCCACTATCGTGCGGTGACAAAATTTCACCCAAAAACCCCTTGGGGGTGCAGATATTGGGGGTCAAAATTTGAACTTTGGTCCCAATTTTCTCAAAACTGGTGAACTTTGGCCCACATCTTTTGGAACTGTTGGAAGGCACTCGTGAAGTACTACAAGCCACCCAAATATTGTGGCCAAAGTACAAAAACAAAAAAGTTATGATGGATCAAATTTTGATGATGACACCAATTTTCTCGAAACTGGTGAACTTTGGTCTCTCGTATCTCGAAAACGCTTTGGAATTCTGACGTAAAATTTGGCACACTTACTTGACAGAACCAAAAGCGTCTCCAAACCAAATTTTGTGGGCCAAAGTTCAGAAACAAAAAAGTTATTAAGTGACCAAATTTTGAACTTTGGTCCCGATTTTCGCAAAACTTGTGAACTTTGGTCCACATATTTCGGCATCGTTGGAAAACCCTCAAGAAGGAATACAAGACACCCAAATATTGTGGGCCAAAGTACAAAAACAAAAATAGTTATGGTGGGTCAAACTTTGAAGATGATTCCGATTTTCTCGAAATTGGTGAACTTTGGTCCACATATTTCGATGTTTTTGGAAAGCCCTCGGGAAGGGCTACAAGCCACCAAAATTTTGTGGGCCTATGTTCAGAAGCAAAAAAGTTATTAAGCGATCAAATTTTGAACTTTGGTCCCAATTTTCTCGAAACTGCTAAACTTTGGTTCACATATTTCGGAATTGTTAAAAAGCCCTAGGGAAGGGCTACGAGGCCCCCAAATATTGTGGACCAAAGTTCAAAAACGAAAAAGTTATTGGGTGATCAAATTTTGAACTTTGGTCCCGATTTTCTCAAAACCAATGAACTTTGGTCCACATTTTTTGGCATTATGGAAAGATCCGTGAACGGACTACGACATGTTAAAATTTTGTGGGCCAAAGTTCAAAAACAACAAAGTTATGAGTTAAAAACCCTAAAATTATGGGGGATGCGACAGTTCGGAGGCCCCTAGCAAAAAATCTGAAGGTCAGACCCCCAATTTTTTTTCGCTCTTTAAGAATTACGTTGGACTCGTAATTTATAAGCAAAATAAAAAATGGGGTCCTGACGCTCGTTTTCGAGATTCCGGGGGTCGAAGTTGGAAACCCAAAATTCAGAAAAAAATTCCCTAAAAATTGGGGTTTGGGGTTGGGTCCCCCAACTTTGGAACTTAAGTAGGCCCAAAGGCCCCCTATTGCGCCGTGCCAAAATTGCCCCCAAAAACCCCCTGGGGAGGAAATATTTGGGGTCGAAATTTGAACTTTGGTCCACTTTTTTCGGCACTTTTGGAAAGCCCTTGGGCAGGGCTACAAGCCCACCAAATTTCGTGGGCCTAAGTTCAAAAACAAAAATTTTGCTCCAAATTAACATGGGACCCCCCTCTGCCCATACAAGAAGTAGATAGCGTAAAGAAAAAGACTATATCGGAATCGAGTGATATCGGTTAAACATTCCTCCACACTGTACACTGATTGATGAGGAGGACGACCTGCCGTTATCTCACCTGCTGCCAGCAGACGTCACGTTTGATGAGTACGCCGCCGTCGATGAGAATGTGGAGACGTGCGACGACGACGACATCGTCGCTGCAGTGACGGCGTCTGCTGAGCCTGGCAGCGCTACACCGTCAGACGAGGAGGGGGAGGAGGAGGAGGAGGGAGACTTGACCTCGCTCGACCTCCCAGGTCGTCCACAGGCTATGGAGGCCTTGGACACTCTGCAGCGTTACCTGCTGGGCGTCAGCAACAGCGAGAATGCCCAGATGAACCTTACGTCGAAAGGACAATGCACCACTTAAATGACTATGGACAATTTTCTAAGAAAACAGTCGGCTTACAGTAGGCCTACAGACTGTACACTAGACAATGATCTGACGTCCAGGCATGTCTGATTTTCTGTCTATCGTTCTGTCTATGTGTGCGTGCAGTGGCGTGACGTCATAGTAACAATGCATGTGCTTGCATTGCTAATAAAAGTATGAACTGTGCTGTGTTTGGTTACAACGTACCTCGGATATAACGTACCAATTTTTCCGGTCCCTAGAAGTACGTTATAACGAAGTTTTACTGTACAAGTATATACACAATTAGTTACACAGATGATTGATGAACGATGATGAATGATGATACCAGTACACAGGCAGGCTGCTTGGCACCGATTGGCATTCATTAAATGAACTACTGTACAACTTCTAATACATACTGCATCTCAGATAGAAGCCAATTCTCTTAACATAAGCTAACAGTGAGAAACATAGTTCACTTATTTTAATACACACCGGGCCTCCAATACATTGGTACACAGCAATTTACTGGCTAAGATGCAGACAGTGATGTTGTCTTCAAACTCAGTGGCTTATACAGTGGAAAAGCCAAATAACGGCAACTACTGTTATGACAAAATAACATGTAAACATGTATTGCAGTGTATGCAAATCGCATGCTGTACACAAAAAAGTTTAATATGGCAAACTGTCAATACAAGTGGGTTTCCGATGAATGTTGGCTCCCTATCACAAGTTTGGGGGGGTATTCTAAGGCACTTTTTTAATAAAAGCTGGGCGCTTGTATTAAAAGTTTTGTGGCATATTTATTTTTACCATTGGTGTGCTGCGATATCAAGATCTAAACAAGAAATTTGAGCTAACGTTCACGAGACGCGCGAAAGCCTATAGCAGTTCCGGTTCAGTAGTTTAGCTGAAAATTGGGGTGTTCACGCTAAGTTAATACACAAATACCAAATTCTCTATCTGGATTGCATAACGATAGTTCCGTGGTGCCACCTTGTGAATGATATAGACTTGTGTTGCAGCCCCAAATCGCCAAAAAATTCATAAAACCCCCTACTATTTTGGCGTTCAAGGTCATTGAAGGTCATTGAATTCGACGCCAATCGAGAGCCAGTGTATGACTTCCTATTAGTGATTAATAGTAACCTAAGCCCTATCTCACACCGTTACTGAGACACAGCGACTTATTGGCTAAAAATCGCAAATTTTGTCCACCCCCTCTCATTTAGTGCCCTCGTTCGGAGTGACCCCGTTCGAATTTATGGAAAAGCTTTACAGTTCCTAAAACTAGAGTTTTCTGGGCAGACGACGGTGAAGATTTGGTAATTCTGGCTTGCATCGTTTTTGACTGATCTACCCGTGTGACAGACAGACGGACAGAATTGCGATGGCTAAGATGCGCTGAAAGCAGTAGCTGCTTTTGCGTGTAAATACTGTCATGGTTATGAATTAGCAGCAAAGTTCGGCCTATGTCGACACATTTCTAAGTTAACAGCTGGAAGGTGATCCAGCATCATAGAGCTATGGCATAGACTCGATTCAACCAGTAGCAGATCCAGAGGTATTAGATGGAGACATCAGTTAAAAGTCGAAGGAACAAGTACTGAGGCACCACAAGCACTGAAGGAAAGGGTGTAGGGAGGAGGTAAGGCCTGCAGAGAGGGGAAAAAAGTGGAAATTACATGCAGAAAAGGCTAAGTTTGGTGCATATTTTTGTCATACTTTTGTGCATTTTTAGGCTAAACAAAAAAAACCAGCTAGGATGCATCACCCCATTGTTTGCCCCGCTATGGATCCGCCACTGGTTTCAACTGACTAGGTATCAACCGACTGTACAGATCACTGCGGATGCCTACACCACTAGAAAGCTTGTACACATTGTACACAACTAGCTCACAATGTGCCACAGATGATCAGTTAGGGACTGCAATCCCTAGTAGCCAGTGGAGGCAGTAGGCAGGTCCAGCAGGAATGAACGACTTCAACACTGTCGTCAAACATTATGAAGTGCTGAGGCGCCGACTTTCAAGTGGTTGTCCCCACGGCGCCTCTGACTTCGTCGCACGCCATCTGCTCGCCGATACGGCTCATTCTTCAGATCTACAACACGCAACATCCAAGCTCCAACTGCAACATCTCATTCTTTTTACCAGCTTCATGCAATGGCACGGTAATGCCAGAGTACGATGTCTGCCTGTCTGTAAAGGTACGATGGCCATATAAGTTAGTAAAACAAAAGTTATTAAACACACGATTATCTAAGTGTCTTAGTGCTTTGTATGCTTAGGGCCAGTTTCTGGTCTTTTAATTAACTGATCAGTTAGTAAACTGTCTGTTAACTGTAACTTGCTAGTTAAGTTTGTGTGCGTTTCTGAACAAAACCTTGACTGGCCGTAACCTATAGTTGCTTAGCAACGATGCGCACTACGCTAATCACTTCCGCCTAGTGCAAGCGGGCGTCATGAATATTAATGAACGCAAGCACATGTCAGCCAGCCTACGAGCCAGCCAACTGATTGCTGATGGCCATTTTGTCCATTCATGAATGGACTTTGTAGTAAAATTTGTAGCAGCAAACGTCTCCTCGAGCGTTTTGAAGACATTGCTATACGGTAAAATCGTTTATAGTATCACATTCTTCAATCAACTGCTTGCAAAGGGTACAAAAGTTGCATTAAATACGACAACTATGATCGACTGTTAGCTAGCTGGCCGATTTCGGCCAGTTAAATTTTTGGCCATTTTGACCGTTGATTAAAGCAATGGGAAATGTGAGTTACGCAAATCTGCCAGTTAACGCTAACCTGACCGGCTATTTAAGATCCAGAAACCGCCCTTAACGTTAGCAATGCAGTGAAGGGGCACACCCCAAAATTTGGTAAAGTAGAGGTGGAACAGGGCCTACATCCAAAAAAGTTTAAGACTAAACTTAAGGAGACGTTTGTGTTCTGCCTCAGCTTTTCCCACAACTGACTGCAAAGTGACTCGTGCTGTAAGCATCTATTCACTTTTAGTTTTATTGTATTGCATTGTATTGTGCTATAGACTGGGTGCATTTTATGTTACAGACCCATAAGAATGTCTTCGAGGGCGCCGTGATAAACTTCATCACGATTCAGAACTTTCTTCTCCTTGATCTGTCGATGTTTCTGTTTCAACTCACCCACAACTGCCTCCTACAGAGACGCATTCATTCATCTTTGCCTCAGAACACTATTACACACATTTTAGTGGCATGCACAGCCACATCATGCCTGCTATCTCACACGAATTTATCTGTGGTGGCATTGTGGTGTAATGGTGAGGACGTTAGGCTTATTACCAAGAGGTTCTGTGTTCAACTGCCAACTGGGTCGCTATCAAGTGCTTGCTAATTGGATGGGTGACTGTCTGCTGAGAAATAAACCATCTCGATATGTAACGAACCAGCAAAGTCAACTTAGCATTCCATCCCTCCAGAGTAGGCAAATCGAGTACCAGCCTGTCTAGCTACGGATAAGGTGTGGGACGTTCACCTGTTGGGTGGCAGGTAGCAGCGCGTGACCTCAGATAAATCACATCATAAAATTGATACAATGGCAGCATTTGTGAAACAATAATCACTATCTCCAGAGAACCTGGATAAAACAAACAATAAGGCGACGATAACATAAAGCTATTGTTGTCTCGGCTCATTTGTGACAGCTGCTTGTAGCATAACGTACACAGTTGATAAAAAATGCATTTTTTTGCACAGTAACCACTGTTAGTTTTAATCAAAGTAAATAATTGTTAATTAATTGATCACTCATTTTTAAAAAGTTAACTATTACATTTTTTGCAATCATTACCAGCACTAAAATCACAGTACGAGAAATAAAACTGAAGTGGACACACAAAATCAGTTTCAGCTATGCAACATTACGTATCTTTAGCATAGCTAGAATCCAACCTGATTCTGTTTTGGGTTCTTTTTCGACTCAATCAGCGACATGCGAACAGTCCTCTGAGCTTCCTCCAACTTCCGCCAATTCTCAAAATCAAGCTCTGCTTGCTGCAACAAGTATCACAAAAAATAAATGCATCAGCAATTGCTTCATCACATAAAATGTTTTCCCGACTAATAAATTTAACACCAAAGCACACTACCAGAGATGACACGAACAACAAAGGCAGCTGTTCAACAAACTGTAAACTATTTTTTATTTCAGAATTTCAGAAGAATGATAAAAAAACTCCAGCCATATCATATGTTGGTTGATCTGTTGCATGTAACTGTAGTATAAAGAAACATCCATTTTTGGTAAAATAAGATGCAGATTAACTTACACAGCAAAATTTCAAACAAACAGAATTTCTAAGAATGTATTTCGTGAACTCGATGCAATTTTCTCTAATGTTAACTGTGTTGCAAACAATAGAAAAAACTTGGTAAGATGGAGTCACGAAAACATGCAAAGTTTTTACATGTTTCAACAAAAACCAACAGCAATAAATAAACAACAAAAATGGCAATTAGAATGATGTTAGAAATGATAAAAATGATAAATAAAACTTGATCACAGCAGTGAAGAAACAATACTTAACATACTCTATGAATGCAGTGATATGTATGATGTTATCATCAGGAAAACCATACACATGAAAAATTCTACACAAACCTTGTATGCTTTGACGAAACGAACAAACAGTGGAAAAAATGATGTCGGAACGAAAGTCTTCGGATTCTCTCCAAAGAACTCGACAACAGATGAATATGCCTCCTGTGTATCAGCACACCATTAAGCAGTAACAGAAAACAAAATAAATTAATAATCAAATGTTTCTTTAATAAACAACTGACAGACCACAAGTGTGCAATGCATCGAAAGAAAAGAATAAGACTCATAACAGAAGAGCAACACTTGCAAAAACCTTCTCAAGACATACTTCTGAATTCAGTTTGTAATTAACTGATTAAAACTTTTGTGACTTATGCAGTGCACAGTGGCCTGTTTTAACTGCATACCTGCACATTATAAGTAAGTCGTGATGATGGTGATGATGATGATGATGAAGGACGAATTAACTTTAGCGTGGCGTTAAGTCCTAAGACTACAAGGACACGTAACAATAAGCTTAAATAGTGAAGTCACGTAATAGTAGTCAGTGCAATGATTGTTAGTCACGACTGTAAGAACGGGGAAAAAGTTCGCTTTTCAATCTGCTGTGGAAAACTTGTAACAACAGAGATGACCGAACTGACTAAGGCAAACTGTTCCAGACCGATACAGCAGTCGCTGGGACTCCACACAACACCGGTAGTGGAGTCGACCTGGATGCAGGACAGCAGATGTACTGAGTGCGGTTGGCGAGGTACGAACTGATCCACGTGTGAATGACACCGTTGACGCCGTGTAAAGTCATCAAACGACGCAGTAAGATTGGGTGATCAACAGTATCAAATGTGGCAGACAGGTCGAGCAGTGTTAGCATCGACAGGTCGACGCGGTCAGAGGCAGTCAAAATGTCTGAAGGACTTTGAGGACCACCGTCTCAGTTGAGTGTTGCGCCCGATAAGCAGACTGAAGGCTCGGCAGCAACTTGTGGACACGCACGTGGTCGAGAAGTTGTCGTGCCACCAGACGCTCTAACACCTTCAACAGTATGATAATGATGATGATATACATATGAAACATGTTCATTCGCTACTATTCTCCAGATTCGACACTCAAAGACAGACTTAATGTTTTGACTAATCTACTTGAGTTTTATTACTTACTAGTCATTCTTAAGCCTAACGAACTCACCTGTGCAGACTTTGCATCAGTGCGGAGTTTCTTGATCTTATCCTCGGAGTTTGCAAGAAAGTCTCTCAGTATGACAGGTGGCTCCCGGTCCTTCCTGGCTTCGTACTCTCTCTTTGTCATCTCCATTCCCTTCTCCATCTCAGCGATGTCAGTGATCACATTCTCCAGCGACACTGCAGTACAGCGCAACGGAAACTTTTATATTCTTAATAACTCAATCAACCGCTTGAAACACATTTACAATTTATATAGCATCATAAATTGCACAAGAATCCCAATGGCTATGCTGATATGGCATTGCCTGTGCAGACTGCCAGACATACAACTGCAAACAGGACAAAACACAAGAGCCAATATGGGAACTGTCAAAGTGTGGCTGCAATCAAATATTGTTTATTTAGTATGTTATCTTGTATCTATCTCAAGAAAAAATTGATGGTATGCTTTCCATCCAGCCAAGGAAGTCCTGGTACACCATACCACTTCAAGCCCTGAATGTAGATATAACTGTACAACTATAGATCTGCTAAGCTCCTCAGCACTTTTAGCACTTATAAGTATAGTTTAAAAACCGAACTGTTTGATATTGCCTGTAGTAAATGTGAATTACTCAGCCTAGTGTCTGCCATTATACACCAAAAATGAGTTTTGACATATGATGCTTTACAAATCAATCAATCAAAAACATTTATACAGTGCCAGTAATTGATAAACGAATCTGAAGCGCTGGCATGTGGGTGACTAGACATGATAAGCAGAGGCGAAAAGGTGAGATCTAAGACGAGACTTAAAAATAGCAAAACTGCCAGATGAACGTACGTGAAAGAAAAGAATTCCAGCTATTAGGCAAGAATAAACAGAAAGCTCAAGCGGAAAAAAGATCTAAAACAGGAAGGAATGCGTTTTTAATTGGCTGGTTGATAGGTACACCAAATACCAACATCTGTAGACCACTTGGCTATGCATCATTAAACATTTAAATTCTGTACTCAGTATAATAACTAACTGATTAAAATTTTTGTCACCTTTACACTGCATGAATAAAAAAGCCTGGACAACCTGTGGAAGCTTTCTCGACATATTTCAGTTCCAAGTCAAAATTTGCAACATCGGGAAACTTCTCTCGAACTGTTCTGACAATAAAATGAAGCAGCGTCATCTTCTTATCCGTGGCCTTTGTATCTGACAGCTGTGATATACAAAAGACATACAATAATTACACCAAATTTACAATAGTAACAAAAACGAACTGCACACACACACACATTATATGTTGGTAAAACTGTAAAATACAATAAGAATTCTCTTCTTTAAAAACGTCATGAACCTTACTACAATATACAGTTTTCAAAAACTGGTCTGCTTCTAAAAATATTCAAAAAGTCAGTGATGTGAAATATGAGTAAGCTTTCATTTCAACAACTTCTATAGTTGGTCCTACATTAGTTTACAACCTTGTCAGCATCAGCATGCACACGGAATATACCCTTCCTTGGAACATTTGCTACTACCTTTCGACATCCTGTTTTTGTTGGCAACTCAACTTATTTTATACAACATAGCAAGACCTCACCCCACCCCTTGTGCATCAAATTTGGTAGCCTTCCTGTCAACATTTTGACTACATAAATTCACTTACTTAGAAGCACCTGACTTCACCACTTCTTTGATAATAATTTTATAACAAGCCGACATTGTTAAGCTACACTAAGTAAATGCATTAAAATGTCACAACACATACTACTAACCTGAATTATGTAACTACAACTATAACACTGATTAACTTAAACAGTGTTACTAACTCAGGTACGTTCTGAAAGTAGTAAGCACAATACTACAGTAGTATTAAATACTAAGGGCGGGTTGCACCAACGTCGTTCATGATCTTGGTTCAGCTGAACCTGGATCAAGAGTTGAACCGAGTTCATGCTGAATTACGTTGCACCAAGTTGAACTTGGATCAGCTGATCCCGTTCAGTTGAACGGCCGTGGTTATACCATGAACGACGCTGATTGGTCAAGCCGCGCTCAGCCTGTAGGCCAACTACAGTGACGTCACAGTCACATACGCTAATGCTAAATGCTTGCGAAACAGTCCAGCACCGATTGGCAGTAATTTGTTCGAATTTTAAGCTTCCCTGAGGTTATCACACAATTTTCGCATTAACAGTTGCATACTAAAGTTTCGAAAATACGCATTTTGTGTTCCAATAGTTACTCATTAATTATTCTACGTCCGTTGTCAAGATA
>Ga0209367_1009252_pt1 | contig 13389 bp, 14 predicted proteins | sample WorMetLIZISLAND2_FD_187412 | JGI IMG/M metagenome (GOLD analysis project Ga0209367, IMG submission 187412) | Marine gutless worms symbiont microbial communities from Max Planck institute for Marine Microbiology, Germany - Olavius geniculatus... ... | reverse complement strand
ACCGGTTCTCTATGTCAAAGAAGCTGCGCTGGCCCATGCTTCCCCCATCATCTGAGCGTTTATCTTTGGACTGGCCCGAGTTTTCCCGCAGTTAGACTGCTAGGCAGGCTATTTTGCAAGGTGCCCCAGACATGCTCATCTCTTGTCACTGTTACGCGAGTACCAAGTTGCTCAAAGTATTGGTCTATGTCATTGAGTCGAATGATGTCGCGCTTTTTGAGAAAAGATGTTTCCGTATTCACCTGCAAACCTTCATCAACTCGATAAAGTGATCGAACAGGGGGGCCACGTCGTGCGGTCCGGGACTGGCCTCCGGGTGGCCTTGAAAACCGAAGGCGGGGTGTTCCCGGTGATGGATGCCCTGCAGGGAGCCGTCGAATAGAGAACGGTGGGTTGCCTGGACCGGCTCCGGTAGGCTGGCCTCGTCCACCGCAAAGCCGTGGTTCTGGCTGCTGATCATCACCTGCCCGGTAGCAAGCTCCTGCACCGGATGATTGGCGCCATGGTGACCGAACTTCATCTTCAGGGTACGGGCACCGCAGGCCAGGGCCAATAGCTGATGGCCCAGGCAGATGCCGAACAGGGGGGTATTGGTCTCCAGGAGTGCGCGAATCGCCGTAATCGCGTAATCGCACGGCTCCGGATCTCCGGGGCCATTGGACAGGAAGATACCGTCCGGCTGCCGCGCAAGCACCTCGGCGGCCGGCGTCTGGGCGGGCACCACGGTGACCCGGCAGCCGCGTTGCACCAACATGCGCAGAATATTCCGCTTGACCCCGTAGTCGTAGGCGACCACATGCAGCGGAGGCCGCTCGTCGCTCGGAGGCGGCGCATCCGACCCATCGGCACTCAGGTTCCAGACCCCTTGGGTCCACTCGTAGGAAGTCGGTGTGGTTACCTCGCGGGCCAGATCCATCCCCTGCAGGCCCGGAAACGACTTTGCCGCCCCGACTGCAGCCGTTTCGTCGATGGTATCCCCCGCCTGGATACAGCCATTCTGGGCGCCCTTCTCCCTCAGGATCCGGGTCAGTCGCCGGGTGTCGATGTCGGCGATGGCCGTTACGCCATGGCGTACCAGGTAATCGTCCAGGGGCGCCTGCATGCGCCAATTGCTGGCGACAATCGGGAGATCGCGCACGATCAATCCGGCGGCATGGACCTGGGAGGACTCCTCGTCATCCGGGTTGACGCCCACGTTGCCGATATGGGGGTAGGTCAGGGTTACCAGCTGCCGGCAATAGGAGGGATCGGTCAGGATCTCCTGATAGCCGGTCATGGCGGTGTTGAAAACCACCTCGCCGACGCTTTGACCGTCCGCGCCGATGGAGGTCCCGCGGAAGACAGACCCGTCCTCCAGGACCAGAATAGCGGGTTTTCTCACGGGCATCTCCGAACGAGCCGGACGGTAGCGGGGGCACCGCCAGTGACGATAGAGAGCGCCTCTTGCCCTCTCACCTGCCGTCCTGGGACCTTAAGGAAGCGCGTGGCGGCAGGATACTTGACGCTACCCTGGCCGAGGCGAATTCTAAGGGCAGGTCGGTGCCCTGTCCATGCCGGTGATCATGAGGTTATCAAGGCGAGTGCGTATAATCTAAAAGTGCATCAAAGAGCCAATTTTTCTGCCGCAAATAAACGCAAATGTGAAGTTCCTGCTTGCCCTATTACGCAGCTTCAGCCTATTTTTCCGGTAAAGAGCCGATGGACACGCTAGGTTTCTCTACTTTACCGGCTCCTGAACATGAAGAAATAGCTGAAGCTGCGTACTATGTTATCGGTATTTCCCACCCATCCCGCTCCCCCACCATGAAAACAACCACTAGCCGGAACCCGCTCCGCGTCTGCCGCGCCCGCTACCCCGTGCCGGCCCCACCTGGCCTACTCCCCGGACGGGCGCTATCTGGCGGCGACCCTGTGGGGCAGGAACGGCATCCGGATCTACGAGACCGAGGGCTATACCCAGGTGAGGGAGGACACGGACTATGGAGGCTCCAGCTACTGGGCCGACTTCGCCCCCGACGGGCGTCTGGTGACCACCTGCTACGACGGCGACCTGCGTCTCTATAGTCCGGGGTTCGAGCTGCAGCAGCGGCGCCCGGCACCGGGCGGCAAGCGACCCTTCAGCGCCCACTTCTCGCCGGACGGGCGGCGGGTGGCGGTGGGCTTCGACGACAGCACCGCCGTGGACATCCTGTCCGGGGAGGATCTCGGCCACCTCTACTCCCCGGATACCTCGGGGGTGACCAATGGTGATATCAGCAGCGTCGCCTGGTCCGTGGACGGGGAGTACCTCTATGCCAGCGGCCGCTATGACGATGGCACGGGCAACAACCCCATCCGCCGCTGGGGCCGGGCCGGCCGCGGGGACTATCTGGACCTGCCGGGGGCGAAAACAACCATCATGCAGCTCCTGCCCCTGGCGGACGGGGAGGAGCTGCCGGCCCTGTTTCCCCATGCCGATGGGAAACGCTGGGTGGCCTGGACCCCGGAGGGTTTTTTTGAGGCTCTGTTCCGTTTTGTGTGGGTGGAAAAGGAAACCACCGCATAGCGGCTGCGTCCTTGACCGGCTGGACGGGCGCAACACAATCTGGGCGAGAGGGGATCGGGGCACCTGGCAGATTGGCCCACGGCCCTGCTAGGAGGTGTTCTCAATCAGCAACCTGAAACCGTGAGGTCAACTCCGGGGTTGAGCTTAACGGTATGGTTTTGCTGAGATTAGTAATTGGCCTCTGCATCCGCCAGGTAACACGGACAATCTTAGTCTATCGACTAAAATCACAGTGTTACCCTTAATTGAGAACACCCCCTAGTACATAATTTCACCTGATATTGCGAATACATAGGAGGGATGTCCGCATCAAGCTCAAGCGATTTTGTCCGCAATATCAAAAGCCCCTCTCCCTTCGGGAGGGAGACGCAAAAGAGTCCCGCCGGGGGGAGGGGGGGTAAACTGCGGGTAAGCCAGGCTCAGATGGGAGTAGCCAGAGACGAAGCCGATACAACGCCCGGTGCTTGCGGTCAACACCAGCCATCAGCTCGACCTGTTTCCTGGTGGGGGGATTATCCCCCCGGCGGCGGGGAAACCCAAGCCAAGCGGAGATGTGATCTTCACGCGCCCCGATCCGCGGGAACTGTTCGTGTGCGGGGTTCGTCTTGATGATTACCTGACCGACATGGGCCTGGGTGAGGCGCTGGCCATTCGGGAGTTACTGCAAAAGCAGAACTGGGAGCCGTTCGAGGCGCGGAATAAACCGGGTGGGCGAGCCCCGTATGCGCCCGAGGCAGTGTTGGGATTGATCCTGTACGGGGTCCTCACGGGCATCAGTTCGCTGCGGGGACTGGAAGCGCTGGCCCGGCGTGACCTCGGGTGCCTGTGGATCACCGGGGGGCTGTGCCCCGACCACGCTTCTATCGGGCGTATCATTCAGCGGCATGAGGAGTCGCTGACGGGGGCCTTCGTCACAGCGTTGACCGGCACGGTCTTGACCGTCACGGGAACCGGGGTGGTGACGGTTGCCGAGGATGGCACGGTGGTGCAAGCGGCGGCCTCGAACGACCACACCATCAAGCGGGAAGCTGCGCGGGCGGCGGCCCAAGGCGAGCCGGCGCCCCCGGTGCTGACGGCTCGCGCCGAGTGCGCCGAAAAGGTCACCGCGACCCTGGAGCAACGCACCAGCGCTCGCCACGCCAAGGGCAAGTCGGCGGATAGCTTGAGCATGAGTCCGGTCGAGCCGGAAGCGGTGGTGCAACCGCAGAAGAACAAAAATCGCGGGTCATCGCGCAGGGCTTTCCGAGCCGCGGCCGCTTATTAAGGAGACAAAACAGGCGTAACGTACCCATCAACCAGCGATGGGCACGCTACGCTGAGTGCATTCTCCCAGAACATCACGGTTTAGGACTCTTCGTGGAATAACCAAAGCTTTGAGCTTATCTTGCCGGGCGCTTGCTTTGCCCATCCTACCAATTGTCAACAGGCCCTAAAATGACCGGTCAATTCAAATCGAAAGTGGCGCTGGTTACCGGCGGAAATTCAGGTATCGGCCGGGTCATCGCTGTGGCGTTTGCGAAAGAAGGCGCCAAAGTTGTGGTGGCCGCGCGGCGGGTTCCCGAAGGTGAAAGGACCGTGGCGATGATCGAGGAACAAGGCGGCGAAGCCCGTTTTGTACCAACGGACGTTTCAAACGCAACGGAAGTGGAAGCCATGGTCGCTGCCTGCATCACCGAATATGGTGGATTGGACTATGCGGTAAACAACGCAGGTATCGGGGGAACACCCACCATCCCGGCAGCGGAATATGAGGAAGCGGTTTGGGACAGGGTTATGGATATAAACCTCAAGGGGGTGTGGTTATGTATGAAATACGAGATTCCCGAAATGCTTAAGCGTGGGCAGGGTGCCATCGTGAATATGTCATCCGTATTCGGGTTGAAAGGGGGACCGCTGGCAGCCGGGGTCGCCTATTACGCCAGTAAGCATGGCGTGATCGGACTGACCAAGGCGGCCGCGAATGAGTATGCGACACAAGGCCTGCGTATCAATGCGGTTTGCCCGGCCGTAATCGAGACTCCGATGGTGGAACAGGAGCTCTCTCGGGATGAAAAGCTCACTGCAAAAATTACGGCTCTACATCCGATGAAACGGTTCGGGAGACCGGAAGAGGTCGCCGCCGTGACCTTATGGCTATGCTCCGAAGGCGCCTCTTTTGTTACCGGCCATGCTCACCCGGTGGATGGTGGTCTATTGATATGAAAACTTTTTGGCACAAGGGGCTAACAGAGTGAAGACAATCGTTCAGACCCCTGGCCTGTTTTAGCCGTCCCTGGCGCCTGGATTCCGGCACTCCCTGCCGGAATGACGAGGAGGGCTCACAACGACTCGGTGTGGTGTCTCTCTGTTAGCTCCTTGAGCCAACTTTTTTAAGACGCCTTCGTGGGCAGCACCAAATTGTGAGTGCACGGTTGGTTAAGCTGAGGGGATGTGCTCGCGGGAATAGTGCCGAGGGCGGCTCCGCCCGGTCTCCTCCGGGCAGGGTCTATTCGTCCAGAAGCAACCGCTTCGCCGCGTTGATCTTGGCCGCCAGGTAGTCCGAGCCGCCACGGTCCGGATGGAAGCGCTGCATCAGGCGGCGGTGAGCAGCGCGGATCGCGTGCTTGTCTGCCCCCGGCTCAAGGCCGAGGATCGCAAGCGCCTCTTCCGGGGTCAGCGCGGCATCGGCCGCTGGCGGCGCGGCTCCCGTCCCTCCCGCGCGTTCCCGCCAATCACCACCCCGGGCCCGGTCGAGATAGGCCTCGAGTACCGCGGCGGACTGGGCGTCTCCGCTTCGACACAGGGTCAGCAGATCTAATAGCTGCTCCAGGTCCAGCGCGGATAAAGAGCGCCCCTGGAAAGGTCCTGCCAGCACCAGTCCATCCATCTCGTCGCTGGCATGGTCCAGGGTCATCTCCAGAAAACGGGTGCGGATCGAGGATGTCCGTCCGCCGGTGCCCGCGGTTGTCCCCGATCTCCCGGACAAACCCAGAGCGTGCATGGCCTGCCGGATCATCGGCAACAGCCGCAGCAGATTGAGGACCCGGATGACCAGGGGAACGGCGGCGGGGAGGGCCGCGAACAGGGGATGCAGGCGACCGCTGACCGCCAGGAGCACCAGGACTCCCACGGCACCCCAGAACAGGGAGCGACGCAGTATCCCGGCAACCCGTTCCGGCGGAGTGCGTCTGAACCAGTGCAGGAACCAGAGCACCGCACCCGCCAGCGCGATCAGTACGATCAGGCGACCAAGCATCGCTCGGGAATGGTCACGTTTTGACGAGCTGGTGGACCAGGCGCAGGGCTTCGCCGCCGCGCTTGTTCCCGAAGCGCTCCAATGCCGTGCGTCCTCCGGCGGCGTAGACCGCGACGGCGCTCAGCAGGTCACGCAGGGTCCGGGGGCTGCTCGCGTCGAAACGACAATAGGCACCGCCGCTCAGGCGCGCGATCCGGCGGAAGTTTTGCTCGGCTCCGGGATCGGCTCCTTCCTGGAAGACGAAGGCAGGCAGACCCAGAAGACCAAGCCGCCCGGCAAGCCCGGCCAGCGCGTCCAGGCTCTCCTCGACACAGTCGCCCACGAACACCAGGGCGCTTACTCTACCGCGCCGCGATTCCTCCCCGGCGTGTCGGAGCACCCGGGCGATCCGGGTGAGCCCCGCCGCGCAGGAGACCCCGGTCATGCAGTCGCGAAGCGCGGCGGCCTCTTGGTACCAAGGGGAGCATTCAAATCCCAAAACGCCACTGTAATAACACAGTTGGATCTCCAGCCCCCCCAGCTTCGCACTCTCGCTGAACATGGCCGCCTGGATCTCAGCCGCCCGGTCCCAGGTGGGCTCGCGGTTCGCGGTGGCGTCCATGGCGAAGATCAGACGGCCACATCCGCCCGCGGCAGGTATCGGCGTCTTCGCCACCTGGCGCAGAAAGGCCGCCACCTCACCCTCGGAGGCCGACTTTCGGATTGGTTTGAAATTGCCGATCATTGCAGCGGCCAGGGGCTATTGACAGTTAACGCCGACTAACTATTTTCACATGTTACATGGCCGCCTGATACATTATTTCAAGGGGTCGCGGAGGCCCTCCATGAGTGGTAGGCTCGGGCTTGCCCCGCACCTATCGCCGAGAGATCCAGCGACACCAGGGGGCGCCCAGGCGATAGGTGCGGGGCGAATTTATACACACTCGCCCCGCTCGGGAAACCAGGGCAACCGAATGATAACTTTTTTAAAATTAATGATTTCAGTTGGTTAAAAAACGAATATGATAACAAGGATAAATTATAATTTATTGATTTATAAGGGTATACGTCTGCCCTGTCAGGGAGCTAAAGTGTCGTTGCAGCGGCGGAAAAATTGGTTAAAATGTTACGTTGCATCAAGAATAAGGTGGTTGGCTATGCAACTGACATTGTTGAAATGCAAGCTGCACAAGGCCCGCGTCACCCACGCGGAGCTGGAGTACGAGGGTTCCTGCGCCATCGACGAGGCGTTGATGGAGACTGCGGGGATCCGCGAGTACGAGCAGATTCAGCTCTATAACCTCGCCAACGGCGAGCGTTTTACGACCTACGCGATTCGGGCCGAGGCCGGCTCCCGCGTCATCTCCGTAAATGGCGCCGCCGCCCACAAGGCATCTCCGGGGGATCGGGTCATCATCTGTGCCTACGCCGCAATGAGCGAGGCCGAAGCCGATCGCTTCGAGCCGAGCCTGGTTTACCTCAACGAACACAATCACGTCCTGCGCACGGGCTCCCAGATCCCCGCCCAAGCGGCCTAATCGGTCGAGCGCCCGCCTCCATCAGGAGCAAACCATCATGTCGTCAGTGAATCAGACCCCCCAATGGCGGGCCTTGCAGGCGCATTGGGACGAGCTGTCCGGGGTTCGGATGCGGGACCTCTTGGCCCAGGATCCGACGCGACCGGAGCGGATGTCGCTGCAGGCGGCCCACCTGTTTGCGGACTACTCCAAGAACCTGATCACCGACAAGACACTGACACTGTTGCTCGAGCTCGCCGCGGCGGTAGATCTGCCCGGCTGGATCCGCCGCATGTTCGCCGGCGAAGCGATCAACAACACCGAGGAGCGGGCGGTGCTGCACATCGCTCTGCGCAATCGCTCCGACCGTCCCATCCATGTGGACGGCAAGGACGTGATGCCGGGGATCAACCAGGTGTTGCAACGCTTAGGGGACTTCGTCGCTACCGTGCGCGGCGGCGACTGGAAGGGTTTTACGGGTAAGCGTATCACCGACGTGGTCAACATCGGCATCGGCGGCTCGAATCTGGGGCCGCTGATGGTCTGTGAGGCCCTCCTCCCCTATCAGTCCGACGACCTGCGGGTGCACTTCGTCTCCAACGTGGACGGTACGCACCTGGCCGAGACGGTACGGCGTCTCGATCCCACGACTACCTTGTTCGTGGTTGCCTCCAAGACCTTCACCACCATGGAGACCATGACCAACGCCAACAGTGCCAGGACCTGGTTAGTGAAGGCCCTGGGCGAGGCGGCCGTCGCCAACCACTTTGTCGCGGTGTCCACGAATAAAGCCAAGGTCGTCGCGTTCGGTATCGACCCGCGGAACATGTTCGGCTTCTGGGATTGGGTCGGCGGGCGCTATTCCCTCTGGTCGGCGATCGGGTTGCCCATCGCGTTGGCCGTCGGCATGGACCGCTTCGTCGAGCTCCTGGAGGGTGCCCATGCCATGGACGAGCATTTCCAATCCGCGGATCTGAGCGAGAATCTGCCGGTCATTCTCGGACTGCTCGGGATCTGGTACGCCAACTTCGCCGGCGCCCGCACCCATGCAGTGCTGCCCTACGATCAGTCCTTGCGTTATCTGCCGGCCTACCTCCAGCAAGGTGACATGGAGAGCAACGGCAAGCGCGTGACCCGCGCGGGCGATCCCGTCACATACACGACCGGACCCGTGGTCTGGGGCGAGCCCGGAACCGATGGTCAGCACGCCTTCTTTCAGCTCATCCACCAAGGCACCCAGCTGATTCCCGCGGATTTCATCGCCCCGGTCAACAGCCATAACCCGCTTGGCGATCACCACGCCAAGCTGATGGCCAACTTCTTCGCCCAGACCGAGGCCCTGATGCGCGGCCGCACCCAGGACGAGGCCAAGGCCGAGATGCAGGCCGCCGGAATGTCGTCCGCGAGCGCCGACGCCTTGTCCCCCCATCGCACCTTCCCCGGAAACCGGCCGACCAACACCATCCTGATGGAACGATTGACCCCCGGAAGCCTCGGCGCCCTGATCGCCATGTACGAGCACCGCATCTTCACCCAGGGCGTAGTCTGGGGCATCAACCCCTACGACCAATGGGGGGTGGAGCTGGGAAAACAGCTCGCCGGGGTAATCCTGGAGGAGCTGGAAGCAGGCAAGGCGACCGCGGAGCACGACGCCTCCACCCGCGGGTTGATCGAATACTTCCTGCAGCACCGAAAAGCCGAGGCCTAATGCCGTCGAGCAGGATTTCCGGCCTTTTTTTATACCGCCACACGGCACAATCCGCGCATTTAACTCCTTCTCCCTCCGGGAGAGGGTAGGGGTGAGCGGGAAATTCAAAAGCTCGGATTGTGCCATGTGCGGTATAGCTACCAGCTACCAGTCGCCGGCTTCCTCCGGCAGTAGCGGCATTGTTTGAAGCGCAACGGGGCAGTGGTTAATATATAAGTGAAATCTTAGCCGACAGATGGCAATAATTCGGTGTTATAGCGGTGTAGGAAGAGCTTCAAACAAATTTCATGCACCAGGGTGCGCCCAAGGATAGGTGCGGGGCGAGCCGGGCACCTACAAGGGGTTACCGCTGGAGCGTAAGACCCGAATGGAAATATGATTTTTATATAAAATCAATGCCTTAGTTTTATACAGCCTCTAAGGGTACCGTAGAGATATTCGACAGACCGGCACGCCGGCGCATCCGCGCTGAGCGTGGTCCGGAGCCGATGCGGATGGTGCAAGACATCCACCGCCCCCTCACGCCGGCGCCATTTCGCAATCGAAGGTCATGTTTCAACAGTGATGATTGTTCGGTAGCCCCGGCGGTGTGAGTGACATGCAGCGCGGCGGAAAAGCCATAGGTAACGGACACGACCCCGAGCCCCCCATCAATCCTCTCTACCAGCGCGCCTGCTTTGTAACGGCCGCGGCGGAGATGGCTCGAATGCCCCCGGATCATGGCCGGGAAGTTGCCTTCGCCGGACGTTCCAACGCCGGCAAATCCAGCGCCATCAATACCATCTGCCACCAAAGGCAGCTCGCCAGGACCAGTAAAACGCCGGGGCGGACCCAACAAGTGGTCTTTTTTGCGCTGGACGAGACCCGACGCCTGGTGGATCTGCCCGGATACGGTTACGCCAAGGTCTCCGAGGCGGTGAAGCTCCGGTGGCAGCGGCTGATGGCCTCCTACCTCCAGCAGCGGAAATCCCTGGCCGGACTCGTCGTGGTCATGGACATTCGCCACCCACTGACGGCATTCGACCTGCAGCTGATCGAATGGGGCCGGAGGGCGGATCTGGAGCTGCTCCTGCTGCTGACCAAGAGCGACAAGCTCAAGCAGGGCGCGGCGCGTGCCCAGTCGGACCGGGTCACAAAAGCCGTCGCCACCGCTGGAAGGCGCATCCGGGTCGAGCGCTTCTCGGCCCAAACGCGCTCAGGGATCGCGCCGGTCCAGAGGTTACTGGATCGATGGCTCGGGGTCGAGGCGTTAAACCGGATTTCAGAGGTGTCCGGTAATGAATGATCGATTTCCCAACTGGATTCCGCGGGGAGTTACAGAATGAAAATGTCTCGCACCGAGTTACTCCAAGTCATATTCGGCGGCATCGGGGTAACTGTCGATGTTGTTGGCACCGCTATCGAGCTGCTGGTTGATGAGAAGACCGTCACAAACCTGACGGGGGTCGGCTTACCGATATTTATCGTACTTGCCGTCGTGCTGCTGTTGGTCAGTGTGTGGCTCTTATGGCATGGACTCACACGCAAATCCCGGCTGGTACAGTCGGAACGGTTACTCATCGACCCGGACAACCCGGAGCATCTGCGTGGCCGCAAGGACGACATCCGCCGCCTGGCCGGGGCCGTCGCCAACCGGCTGGTGTTCCTGGCAGGCGAATCCGGGGCCGGCAAGAGCACCCTGATCCGCTCCGGTCTCATCCCGGCACTGCGCGAGCCTTCCGGCGTAGTGCCGGCCCAGCGCTATCTGCCGGTCTATCTCAACAGCTATCCCGGCGATTGGGAAAAAGGTCTGCATGAACGCCTGACAGACGCATTCTGGCACGGACTCGGCGATGAGCGGCGAGAACAGTTAAAAGTCACGGACCGCAACAGGCTGCGCGACGAACTCTTGGCCGCCTAGACATCACCGCTGCTCGAACGCATCCGCGCGCAGCTGGGACTGATCCCGCTGGTGATCTTCGACCAGTTCGACGACTACCAGATTGCCCACCGGAGCTGTTTTCTGCATGACGGACATTGGATCAACGCCGCTGAGCTGACCGAAGCCAATTTTGTCTGGCGGCACATCCGACAGGTAGTCGAATGCGATACCCTGCATCTACTGTTCATCACCCGCCAGGATCTCTTTGCGGGATTGGATGCAGTACGGTTCGGAAACTCCGAGTCCCGTTTCCTGGATCGGGTCGAACCGGCGGACATCAGGGCATTGCTGGATGATCTGACAAAGACAACAGATGGCCGGGAGGTGATCGCGCATCCGAACGCCGGCTGGGACGCCCTGAAACACCGATTGATCAGTGACCTATCGGAACAGGGAGGGGTATTGCCGATCCGGACGCGGGTGGGTGTTGCGCGGTCTGGCAAAACTGCCCTTTCTCAGTGTCGCCGCCTACCAGCGCCAGGGCGGCATCGAGGGTCTGGAAGCCGCCTACGTGGAAGACGCCGTAGGTGCTGCGGCCCGCGCTGCCGGACTGGCCGCGAATCGAGTGCTGGCATTACTGCTGGATCTGGTCGATGAGACCGAGCCGGACAAGCCGAAGGCTAAAAGTCTTGCCGCGGCCGAGCTTGCCGCAAAGGCTGGGCTGGACACGGCACGAAGCGACCGGATACTCACGCTTCTGGACCAGAAGGGTGTGATACGGCGGGTCGGGGAGGTTGCCGACGTCTCCCCCGTCTGGTCCCTTTATCACGACTATCTGGCCTGGGCCGTGTTTGCCGCCCACCGTCGCGCCGATCGTTGGCAACGCCTGCTCCAGGAACGTCGACGGGCGTTGAGCGAGGCCGGCACTTGGGCATCGCACTGGCGTGCCCTGCTCTCGCCCTGGGAGCAGCTGCGACTGATCGGGGCGACCCTGACTCGGAAGGTCCGGTGGGCGGGCTACCGCGGCTTCGCGGCCCTCAGCGGCTTACGGCTGCTGCCTCTCCTGACCGTCCTGGCTTTGACAGGGATCGGGGCCGACCTGGCTCTGGATTGGCAGACCCAGCAAGAAACGCACCAGATCCTCACCGCCATCAGGGGCGGTTCGAGTAACGACCGACCCCAAGGCGAGGAGTATCGGAAGCTGTGGGCCTTGGCGAGCGCCAGACCGCGGCTGAGGCATACCTTTCTCGAACAATCCATCCGGGACCCGGATTCCCACTCCGCCTTGCTGAAGCATCTAGTACCCCATTTCTTTCGATATTGCGAATGCCTAGGGGATGTTCGCGTCAAGCTCAGGCGACTCTACCTGCAATATCGAGGGAAATGAGGTACTAGAGCCGATGGCCCAATCCCTATTCGGCCTGGATCCCAACCACCGCCTGCGCCATAAAGCACTCGATCTGGCACTCGATCACGAGCCGAAGACAGACTATCAGGCCAGGCTCGCGGCACTGGTGTATCAATCGACCCCGGAGACCCTTGCCGCACAAGCACCCAAGATTGCCGAGCTGATTGCCACCTCCATGCAATTAACCCCCAATCCGCATCGGCTCAGCGCGCTCGGTGAGGCACTAGGCAGCTTGGGCGAGCGGCCGCCGGCCGAACCGGCCCAGGAGGTGGCATTACGCCTGGTGGAGAGCATGGGAACGACCACCGATCCGTGGCAACTCAGCACGCTCGGCAAGGCACTGAGCAGCTTGGGCGAGCGGCTGCCGGCCAAGCAGGCGCAGGCGGGTGCATTACGCCTGGTGGAAGTCATGAGAACGACCCCCGATCCGGATCGGCTCAGCGCGCTCGGTGAGGCACTAGGCAGCTTGGGCAAGCGGCTGTCGGCTGAACCGGCCCAGGCGGGTGCATTACGCCTGGTGGAAGTCATGAGAACGACCCCCGATCCGGATCGGCTCAGCGCGCTCGGCAGGGCACTGAGCAGCTTGGGCGAGCGGCTGCCGGCCGAACCGGCCCAAGCGGGTGCGGCACGCCTGGTAGAGGTCTTAAAGTCATCAATAACCCCGGAAGCATTCGTCTCACTGGCCGGTAGTCTCGGAGATCTACCTGTAACCAAGGCTGTAACCAAGGACGCCGCCGGTATCGAAACCGCCCCGGATCTGCTCCAGGCGCCGATGGCCTTCGGCGAAATCCGCGAGAATCTGCTGCGTTATTACAGTCGTCTCGCCGGTGTCTTCGAGACCCCCGAGCAGTTCGGGACAACCGACGATCTGGTCGCCTGGGTGCATGAACACCGCCGCCCATCTCCGGAGCTGACCCGCCCGCCACGGAATCCGTTCCGGTGAGGCGGACCGAGGGAAGCTGGTACGGATGCTCTCAACTACCGATAACATCGAGCCGGCAGGAGTTGTCTGGCTCCCACGCTCCAGAGACTGTGAAAGAATTCATCACCGTTGGTGGTAGCAAGCGTACACTCCGGGTCGAGAGCGATCCACAGGGCTGAACATCATGGCGAGACGACATAAGCAAGGGATAGGC
>Ga0209367_1009251_pt1 | contig 13389 bp, 10 predicted proteins | sample WorMetLIZISLAND2_FD_187412 | JGI IMG/M metagenome (GOLD analysis project Ga0209367, IMG submission 187412) | Marine gutless worms symbiont microbial communities from Max Planck institute for Marine Microbiology, Germany - Olavius geniculatus... ... | reverse complement strand
CATACTCTCACTGCTGCCTGAGCATTTTCATTGATGTCTCTTAGCAACCGGACTAACTGGTGGTCCACTCCATATGACTCTAGCACAGCCCAGGTCACCGTCTGATCTATGCTGTCAAATGCCTTCCTTACAAATGTATGCGCCCACTAGTAATGGGTCAGCAACGGCAATTATACGTGATGTATGGCTCGCCGATTATATGTCATTTCGATTTTTAAAAAATACCCAAATAGCACATAATCGTCGTTAAAGATTCCACTACAACTCAAATGCTTCGCTACGAAAATCGGTCGTGAAGCTGCAGTTGCGAAATAATTTGGCGGCTTACTTTTTGGACCACCGTGAATGCAACTTGAAGTGCAAATTGTGTCTGGGGATTCTGACCTCAAACCGGGGTTTCTGTCTAACACAATGTTACTTGGGGTTTCCCAAATGAGTGTTTCTGTCAATGTGCCAAACGGCATCTCATTCTGTCCAACCCGACGAGTGTGACAGACGACAGGCAGAAAGACAGACCACGCCACGGCACGGCAACATCTGTCGCAAACTCGCAATAGGCAAAGTCGCTGCAGTTGCAGCGATGCTGCTGCCTAAAATAGAGCCACAGTTATCGGATCATGCAGGAGAGGATTATTGCCGATCTGGTGTTCGGTGTATAGGCCTACGAGATCGCATCGCTACTGCAATGTCTTCTTCCTTTGACCTTCCATCGAAGGTCCATCCGTCAGACTCTGGTGTGCCGTGCGTCCCTGCAGTGGTCAAGTGAAGCATTGCTCGCACACACGACGCCGACGAATTTGTCGTGCAGTCCAGTCCCGCGAGTCGAGTCCACATCGAAGCCCCTGGAGAGGAAAGCCGCGGGCGGGGCAGGTCGTCGGTACTTCCGGCTGTCGTGATCAAAGATAAGCCAACAGTTAACGTAGACCAGGTGCTGCAGTTCTGCTGCTGCCAATGACAAGCGCTGCCTGCTTCAGAGGTCAGCGACAGGTACGACGATGGACCGTACAGCTGACTAAAATAGTCATACTCTTTCACCTTCTGTCTCGCATTGTGTGGCACCACAGGTGGTATCACCTTGCGCATGTGGCTTATGCTTGGCGGAGCATTCTATGAAAAAGCCCACCGGTATACGTCTACTTAGTATTGAAAGCACCCACTGCACGTTGGTCTAAATCGGTCCAGCGCCCTGTGCCATGCACTCGAGACAAACTATAGACACGATAGACAAACTGTGCAGTGCATTAGAATAGCTTACGATAATGTGTGATAAGGAAGTGAGTATAAGAAAGTAATGACTGACCATGTCATTCATTGTGCCATCTTATCTTACTCCAAGACCAGCTCTGCTCTGCTACGTTCGGAAAAATGTTTTAACGTAATACTTTCTGCAAATATTTTTGGCATTTTACTTGCGATTTTGAGCTTTTACAATTTATTACGTAGTAGTCTAAAAAGGCTACGGCATCACTGTACAAAAACAATTTTTTATCATTATCTACTAGGTAATAATGATATGTGCAGACTGGCAGCAAATCGTTCGAAATTGACAAGAAACCTAGGGGACGCAAATATCAGATTGTGTAGAGTTGTTAACGGAACTGAGGCAGTGGATTGAAATCCGCATAGGCCTACATCTGCTGAGCGTTGACGTGACCATCATGGCATAGGCCTAGCCGCCGCATTTCTATTTTCCTCCGGGTGCAAACTACATTAGCCTACTAACAAGCACGTACCAAGTCAGAAGTCTGCACTGGCAATGCCCTTCAACTGCATATTGTAGCCTATTCCATGTCATTTACTTCATAATAAGGTACGGATCGTACGGTACAGACTTAATCGGCAACTATGATAACTAGGATAATGCTGAAATGGTTACGAATCAAGTTTCGGTCTAAGTGAAAAGGCTTTGGACAAGGTGAAGTTATATTTTATGGTTCAATTCTTCTGGATGCATGCAAAGCACTGAGACGACATTTCGTCAGAGTACATTCACATCTACAGCCAATGTAAATTCTTCGCCTGTGACGATGTAATTACCTACCGGACTTCATGAACTCAACACCAACTGCTTATTATCTCCGCCAAGTGAATGGAGTGAATGGCGGAGACACGTTTTCGTTCGATGTCTGTCTGTCTGCCTGTGCGCAGCGGACCCGCCAATCAGAGCAGTTTGGGCGTTAAAATGCCGACAGCTGCAAAACGGTTAAAGCTATAGCCTGTACGGACTTGGAATTTGACGCGCATGTTTCCACAGATAGTACGGACATAACCCCTTGAAATTTTTTTAAAAGAGGGCGTGATCGTAGTCACGTGACCTCTAAACTATTGGGTGGTACACGCTACTAACTCAAAAGGGTAGAAGTTAAGTAATTTCGTTGAATTTGATACAAGACTTCAAATTACTATTTTGTAAGAAAATCATTTAGCGAAGACATGCACCCTTCTGGTTACATGTATGACGGCATCAGGACAGAAATATCTGGGGGAAGGGTAATCACGAATTTACGATGCAACGTGGCCCTCCAGGCAGAAGTTATGCGGTGGTCATGCTCTCGAGCTGTACCATAGCGCACTAAGGGCAATGTCAGCGGGAATAGACTGTACAGTTCAGTAATATTCGACCCTATGATAGTTCAAAGAAACTTACACACACAAAAAACGAAATATTTCATGAAAAAATGCCTGCACGTTGGGTTTCACGTACACAGACACGCACACGTGATAAGCATATGTTGATTTTGCTCGCGTACGATAAATACAGCGGAACAAATATTTTTGAGACCAACTCACAGAAATTTTCTGGTGGGAGTCAAAGCACCCTAACTTAAACTCCAAAAGCGCCCCTTGACATATAACATATGAGACGTCAACACGGCAGATCAGATGTATCAGACAGACGAAGTATCGTCCAGCGATCAAGTTTATAGATTATTTATTCTAGAAGTGAACGTCGGCGGCACGCAGAAAATGATAACAGAAGTCGGTCAAGGAGTCGATGATGACGCGCTCGACAGAATACAAACAACGCAAGGCCAAGGCCACTCACGGCGCTCAATGACGTCTTGAGCAGGTAGGTAGCCTACGGACTGTCGTGGTTAGCGGCAGTAACTAATTGGTCGACGTCAGATCGTACCGTTACTGAACCAATAATGGCCTACGTCCAAGGTTGGCTACTGCAGTGCATGCAGCTATACAAAATATTACAAAAAGCCCAACTGTCGCTAGGAAAAGCTGACCGTACCGCCTACGTCCGAAGCTCAGCGTCCAATCACGGAGACAAAGCCAATTCTCAGAGGTGACACAGTTCCATGTGCACGTTATGTTAACGAAACGCTACTCTCGAAAGCTACAATTAACGCTGGTATAACACACGTCGCGCGCGGTGACACGCGGTCGTCTCGCCAGGCGATATGAACAGCTACAGTCGTAAATAACCAACAAAAATATTAGACGCAGGTTTCGCAAACTTTTCTCACAATAAAAACGCTTTGCTAGAGAAGACGCGCTACAGCCCATACAGTTCTTGTTGCAGTGTTGATCTTCAAGGTCATCCACGGTCAATAATTTCCATCTCGTCTGACAGAGCGTATGCCATTTCTTATTAGTTATTAATAGTAACCTTGGTCCTATCTCTCACCGCTTCCGAGTTACGGCCACTTATAGCTTGAAGCATTGCATTGAAAATTGCGGCCAAACCGCTGCAGTTGGAGACATGGTTGCTATTGACCGCCTATAGGAAGTCGCCAGCGTCCTATCCGATGGTACCATTGCAGACCCCCTACGACCTACCGTTTAGCCACAATACCACACGACTGGCATGCCATGGGTTCATAGTGCATTATAATTCTGATAGCGATTTTTACCGCGCGATGCACGTACACGTAGAAAGCAAAAGTCCGATATTCATACGGACGTATAGGACTATAAGATTGTGACTGCATGCAAAATAAAACCTTCGTGCAAATGCTGTACGTTACTCGTAACTATGACCTAAATTCGACGTATTCTGGCTATGAAAGTTTGGTTTTTGGGAGGGGGATATAATTGCACCAATGCTTATCTTACCAAAACATCCCCCATATTTTGGACCGAATAGAGATGGAGTGTCTGTTTTAGCAGAGAACCTGTATCTCTAAAACGGAACAACTTCAAAACAAAACCGACGTTGTTGGTATCATTCACTAACAGGAAACTGCATATGCGCTTTGGAATGATGCCGATATCAGCGACCCTGAATGACCTTGAACGGACGTAACACACTCCACTGCATAAAACATGCATCTTTCACAGCCCACGATCGTGCAGCGAAAAATTCGTCGTGTCTTTAATGTGCACCCAAATTCACCAAATTGTGCACTAAGTTTCGGAACTCTTCCGGAAGTAATACCCATGCCCCTCCCTCGGGCCCTTTGCCCCACACCACGGACAACCTCCATATTTTCAAGGTCGTGATTTTTGAAGTGTCAAGGTTAAAACAAGGTTTTAAATGTTTGAGCGAGTTATACCGCGACGGGCTTCGGTGGAAAACGGAAGGGATAGGAAAGAATTGAAAACGGAGGAAAAAGAGAGAAAAGGACAAGACGGACAAAGGGTGAAGGATAACGTTGCCCCCACCTTGACGTCTTGGATACGCCACGGGCTTGAGGAACCACGGCTTCTTTCAGTCTCTGCGTTTAGCCGTGCATTTTGCATCGCCAGCGCGCAACATCAGAATGACTGACTCTATAGTCCATACTGGGCAAGCAGGCGCGATCGATCGGACGAGAAGCCCCGAACAGCCGTATTTACGTACGACCAGCATTGAGTACCGAGCCAGCACAGACCTCGTGTGTATCGCAGAGAAATCTGTATATCGCAAGAATTGCAAAAACATGCGTCGCTCTCATTAAAAACAAGATAATGTTCATACAAACACGGAGTCTGTCCAATGCATTTCGATAGTTTACAGTATATAAGCAGCAATGATCCTTTCGTCCTTTTCTATCATTTTAACTAAACAATAGACATTGTCAGTCACGAGACCATTCGATTCATTATAAATGGTCCATCGTCACCATGCGTTTATTTTGCACCGTTATGGAGATATGACGCCTCAAATATTTGACGCACGGACCTGGACACACAAAGAAAGACGGAAGAATGAAAAGAGAAAGAGGAAGGGGAGGGAAAAAGAAAGGAAAGGAAAGTGAAAAAGAGAAAGAAAGGGAAAAGAGAAGGAGAAAAGGAATGGAAAGTAAAGGGAAGGAGAAGGGAATTGGAAAGGGGAAAAGAAAGGAAAAAATGGTAAAGGAAAGGGAAATGGAAGGGGGAAGGCAAAAGGGGAAAAGGAAAGGAAAGGGAAAGGGGAAGGGAAAGAAAAAAGGAAATGGGAAGGGTAAAGGAAAGGGGAAAGAGAAGGAAAAGGAGAAGGGATAAAGGAAGGAAAAGAGAAAGGGAAAGGGGAAGGGAAAGGGAAGGTGGAAGAAAGATAGCTTAAGAAATGTAGGACGCACGGACGCACGCACGGACACAAAGGTGATTTTATACTCTGTCCAATGCTATGCATTGCATTGGACAGACAACAACTTTCGTCTGCGGTACTGGCAAACAAACTAGAATTCATCAGAAAAGGTCTTAGTTGTGCTGGAAAACATACGCCAATGCGAGAAACTATAACAACTGGCGACGGTCGTCGGTTGCCGTCGACTCCGTCCCGTCTGCGCTTTATCACCGAGCAAAACGTGGCGCTACAAACTTGCAAATAGAGAAGTTTTATTATATCACACGGCAACTGCGCACTTACTGCAATGAAACAGAATAGCCTAATTTGTTTTGCAGTTGTAATTTGTTTTATCTCATCACATATGCGCGAGGGTCGCTCCTAAAAAGCTGCTGCATGTAGTCGATAAGATGATGCGGGGATGACGTAATGCCCAGTGATTGCTACAGCTGCTGGCAACAGCGTCCAGTGACCGCTTCAATAATCGAATAGCACGACATTTAGACCTCGCAATAGAAACTAGTGATGCACGGTTTTATAACTTATTGAATTCCTAGTGATAGGCCTACCATGATCGAGATATTATAATGCTTGCCTTCTGTTTTATTTTGTAAATGACCCTTAAACCAATTTCTCCAAACATTCATGACTGTCTGATGACTGAAGTATTGAAAATATCGTCGAAATTTGTCTACAACTTCTTCTGTAATATTTAGTAGACAGCAGACACATGGCAAACATAACCTCCTAAAAGCATTAAACTATTGAACATATGCATATCGCTCGTGAGCTCAATGGCGGAAAAAGAGACGACGATAGTCATTATAGCCTAACTTGATTTCTGAAGAAAAGGCTCAGATTGACTTTTAATTTCGTCGTGAGTAGTAAATAAGTAGAAATATCAAACTTTCATGTGTAAAATTTGTATAGAATACAAAGGCACTGTAATATCTACCGCTTCCCATGCATATTTTACTGCATATTTCTCTTTTTTTATTTTTTTCCCACTGGTCGTGAACAACGATTTTTTTAAAAACCAGCTAGCCTTAATTACATCGGGTAATACCAAATAATGAATAATTTATCTACAGCGACAAGCCGGTAGGCGAAGTGACTCGCAACTGCTGTAGGCTATACAACAGCCGATCTGCGGACAGACGGACACCGTCGCACGCGGTCCGAGTCAGATATAGACACGCTGTCTGACAATAAGGGTCGCTTATAGCTTTCAGCGTCGCGAGCCAATATACAGCCGAGCGAAACCGTCACTGCGGTCACACGTCTGCGAGCAGTAACTGTTGGCATAGAGCGACGAATATAAACGGCGAGGACGACTCCGGCCACTGTTCACTCACATACACGAAATACAATCAATATCGAACCCGAGCAGGCGGCAGACAGAAGCCTCAGCTTCACCACCTCCATCGGTCATATAGCCTATCCACACCTCGATAAGAATGACTGTAAGCTTGATAGCATAGAAGCGATCAGAGCTCACAAACCTTCGCCGAAATAGGTGCTGCCACCTGGCGAAGACAACGGAGTCCGGGTGTACGCCATATCTCCGAAAGGTAAAGAAATCCTGGCTGATGCAGAATCCGCATAAAATCCGAATCGTCAACCAAATCACATCCAAACAATTTCATCGAAATCAACATAGGCTTAACCTTCTCATTGGGGGTAATTACGACTGCGTGACTTTCTGCAATGCATGTTCGCTGAGCACAGTGGCGTATTTAGGATTTGGCAAAGGAGGCCATGGCGAGCGCGCAGAGCGCGAGCCTATAGCGGGGGTCTGGGGGCGGAGCCCCCAGCGGGGTCCAGGGCAGAGCCCTTGGTCTGGGGGTCAGGGGGGGCTTCGCCCCCCTGAAGCTGAAACACTTTTTGCTTCTGAATGTTTAATGGAAACCGCAAATTCGCCCATTTTTCTGAAATTTGGAAACGCAAAAGACCATCAAACATTGTTGAATTTTGCAATTCTTGCTGGAAAATGGCAAAAAACGCACCTTTCCATATAAAGTCGCCTGTAAAAAATTTTCATGGTCCGGCCAAAGGGGGGGCATCGCAGCGTGGCCCTCCCTTTAAATACGCCATTGGCTGAGCATACACGATCCAGCAGCACTGTGTGATATTTCCTGCATTACATTTCCTCGACACTTCGCGGCCCTGTTGCCCATGTTGCGATTTCCCATGCTGTGCATATTAACAGTAGGCCCTATAATAGCGAAATATGGCAGTAATGACAGTATTATAGAACAACAGAGACAAACAGAGAGACAGAGAGATTGAAAGAATGTAGGCTATCGCAAAAAAAAACTGAAAATTGCATGGACAGGTAGCTATGCTAATTAGCAGGCCTATATATGTAGGAAGTCGGTAAATACTGGTAAGACAAAGAAGCTCATAACTGATGTGTTCATTAGCCTAATTCTAAGCTAGCGCGTGCAAACGAATTTAAAAATAGACTATGAATAAATCTAAAGTCTTAGTAAAAGTACATGCGACCAGCCTTGCGATCAATGCAGACTTATACCCGCGAGTAGCTATAGCTATACACCGCAGTAAACAGGTTAAATTTGGAAGCCACGAAGCGCAAGCGGACGACGTTGATTAGGTGCATGGATAAACTGGTGTTTGATTAATGTCATTTGGAACACGAGACAAGACGACGTGACAGTGACCGCGCATACATGCAGCGTTGGAGCGCCTCGTAAAATCCTAATTAATACACAGCACAATATGGGCTTAGCGTTCGCAGTGGGGGTTCCTCTAGCACTTCTTCATTTCCTTTAGCCACTCACTTCTTGTCCCGTCCCCTCTGCTTGTATCTCCACCTTAATCCAGCTAGCGGAGTAGGCCCTGGAGAGTGGAGCTAGGCCACTCGAAGACATCATGGCGAATTGTGAGATGAAAAAATCGCTCATTTCAGGACACAAAACACACGCAATCTTGAGAACCTCTACCGGGTGACGTATAGAAAGAGAAACACGCACGCTTTAAGGTATAGGCCTATTTCCACTATGGGTGTGCGTTGCGTTGCGTTTAAAAGCGTTTAAACCTACTTCATAAAACAGAAACACTATCGGCATTTCTATATCAGACACAAAGCAATGCAACGCAATGTACAGCCTTAGTGGAAATACACCTTTACGTAGATCGAGCAGTCGGACAGTTTCAGAAGATTAGCCTCTGTGACCATTGCAGTGAAAAGCAATGACGTTGAAATTGAACATTGTGTCCAAGTGCCCAACGTAGTGTACCATTAATTCACTGCGATGACCGTGACTAATCGTTTGCGAAATACTACGTAAAACACGCATGTTCCACTTTTTACACGCCACCGGTTTTATGGTGCCATGCTAAAAATTTTTCTACTAAAAATTTAAAATTGTGTTCTGTCCAATCGGGGTTTCAACACCCAACCCGTAATCTGCGCATAGCTATATACTGTAGATACGTGAAAAGGTGAATAAGTACGACGGAAGAATCGCAACAACAGTCAGTTGCGACAATCGGATGCAACGCAGCAACCGCTGATGCTGATGATATTATTTATGACGCTAGGCCACGAGTGCATTTTATACCATAGAGGCAATCGACCACAGACCCACCAGGCATTCTCATCAATCATCACTGCATATAGCCGCACGTCGTCGCTTTTATATCTCCACGTCACCGTTAGGTCACTAATTACTTTACTTATTTATAGTCCTCTTACAGTTGCTCAGTGAGTCAAAACACTAGAACCACTGACAACCAGTACGGTTGGTCCCACCCTAGCGACAGCTTGGTTTTTGTTGATTTTCCGACAGCCCAAAATTTAGAAGCGGGGACAATTGTTTCCCTGCCTCCATGTCACTACGCCACTGACAATGTCAGCTGCACGTGATGCTTGAATTAACCTAATCGCTCTCGACTGACACACTGTTACAGAAAAGTATAGCACACAAAAAAGCGTTTTTCTATCCACACCTCTAGGCCTACACATCACAGCTGTGTCTCGGACCAAGCGTCGACGAAAAATACTCAAAGCTAGCTTGTGTCTCTCTCTTTCTGACTGCAGGGGAGTACAATTCAAACCACAAAATCCATTACTTTAGTTTGATGCCCATGGACCAGCACTGATTTGTAGATTTCTTATACGCATTTTCGATTTTTAGCCGACCGTACTTAAGTATGCCTAACGGTCCAGCTTATGGTACGAGTTGTCGTCTGTCCGTCGTCGTCGTCGGTCTCTCTGTCTGTCTGCAACGATTGTAGGCTTACTGTGGTTAAGCTTTAGGTTGTAGGGGAAAACATTTTACACCTAGGCATGCAAAACCTCAGCAATCAAGTGCAACGAAAACATTTTTAAATTCGGGGTTGAATGGACAGGGGGTAGAAAAAATGTGCGTTTTCAGCGGAAACCTGGCCATATCTCGGAAACGGTGAGAGATAGGCTACGGCCACGGTTACTATTAGTCACTAATAGGAAGTGGCATATTGGCTTTTAAATGACATAAACATCATCGACCTTGGATGACCATGAAGGTCACTGACAACCAGTACGGTCGGCTATCCTAGCGAATGCTGGGCTTCTTGTCTGTACTTGTTGTGTACAACTTGCAGTGAACTTGTTGCACGCCTGCAGCACGATGTACGACAAATCCCGTACAACCAACAGAAGAAATGGAGCTTGAGCTTCACACAGCAGCACCCGACAGCTTTTGGACACTACTCGAACTGTATTTAAATGCATGCAGGTCATATTGCTCGAGTATGAAACGGCGCCACTCCGGCCATTTCAATCAGCACTGTTTTGCAGACCACTAGATCGGTGCGCACACAGGTCTGGCGCCACAGCCAGGGCCGCGAATGGCCAGTAGGCAATATCGGCGGATACTGAAAATCTGAGGCCAACGCGCAGTTAATCGCACTCTTCTGTCGATCGACAACTCTCAGCGCATATCGCAAGCATTAGGGCCTACGTCGTATATCCACGCCCATTACGACTCGCACGGCACGACACGGCGCCTCGATCTCTTCTCTTATTCTACATCCTTATCACTGTCTTGGTAATATACTGGCCCTTACCAACGCTCGCTCGCTCGCCGTTTACACTCTGTGAAGTTTCATTGGGTCACTTCGCAGCAAGGTGCAGAAAGCAGGCACACAGTCCGTGTGCGTTTCTGCTACCAGCGATCGATGTGATTTCTTGTTGCAAAAGTGTAAAAATGCCCACTCCATTTACGTCGGTTTGTTTTGGATATTCGTCGTAAAAGGTGGACTGCAACAAGTCCGCAAAAATCGGGGGAAAACAACAAATACACAGCTTGTAAGAACTGAAATAATGGAACTACGGCTTAAGCAGAAACCGAATACAACTCAGCGCAGGTTTCAGTATCTGATAGACAGACTACAGGGTCGCGGCCAACATCATTCTAAGAAGGACAACGTGAACGTTTTCTAAGCTAAGACGTCCACAATGAGACGATAGCAATGTCGACAGGAGGGTAGATAACGAGCACGCCGACGTCTGACGCCAGACATTGGGAAGCGTCGTTAGTTAAAAGCGGTTTGCTGCACCGGCTGCAGAGTTCATAACGCTTCTAAATACACTCCATGCACTCCGACACAGCTGAGCTTAAAATTCACTATGCATTGAAAATGTGTCGGCCAGACGTTCAGACTGCCTTTTAATTACCAATTCGTATAACCATATGGGACAGACGGACAGACGTCCGGCGAAAACCCGTAATGCGGTCGGTCTCTTAGTGTTAGAATAGCCGCGCCATAATTGTACAACAGCACACACCATTTCTTCGAATTCTTTCCTCCAAAATCTCGCGCACGTATTTACATAATTCGAATTTTTCACAAAGTACCAATGGGTGGCAGCTGCTCTATGTGTCATAGACAGCGAGTATCTTCATTGAAAGTCGGCTTGGACGAGACACTGATAAATTGATGCCATGCATAAAACATCAAGCGTCTCTCATAGTAGGCCTAAAGCAGTTATAAGACTCAAGATTCAGACCGCGATCGACTCCTGTGAATACACCAGAGAGTAATGTCGACAGTCGCCCCGAGTTTACTTATAGGCCGATAATATAATAACGTACCTTTGATATTAAATACAGCTTGCAATAGTTATCGTATACTTGGCCATATATTGAAGGGGAGCCGAGTGCAAAATACCACAAGAATTGCCACAAGAATCAAGCAGGATGCGGAACGAGAGGTACAGTACACGTATGTCCCTTCTCAGCTGTCTGGGGTCCATGGGAGTGTCGTCACGTCGTGAGCACCGCATGGCAGCCAGGTCCGCAGCAGAGCTGACAGTTGTCGGAGGAAGCGGAGTGGGAGTCACCCTCATCTTTTGACCACCCCATGCAAATTTACTAGACGTATATTATGAGGGATGCCGTAAGTGCCTCCATGGCGGTCCTAGCCCGCAATATCTGGGAGACACGGCCCAATGGTGAACGCGGTAGCGCGAGCCTATAACGGGGGTCTGGGGGCCTGGGGCACAGCCCCCAGCGAGGTCCAAGGGCAGAGCTAAAGCCCCTGGTCATGGAAACCCCCTGAAGCTAAAGCATTTTTGGTTTTTAGACGTTCATGGAAGCCGCAAATTTGCTCATTTTTCTGAATATTGGAAACGCAAAGAAATCAGATATTTGTGTTACCTTTGCCAAAATTTATGGGTAGCCACGTAATGGGGAAAGATGGAGCAAAACTGGAGGAGGGGCTGTGCCCCCCGGTCTGGGCCTAAAACCGCCACTGCTTCCGCCGACAAAATATTAAAAAGGCATTGAGGCACGTGTCCACCCCTGTGCGGTGCCTTCTAGCACAGCACATAAACAGCAAAGACGAATGGCAGCTTCTCATATAATTAATTCCCGTGAACGTTAACTCTTACAGGCATATATACACCCTTCATATGCATCTACAAAGTATCAATTCCTGGTTTTCTGTGACGAGACGTATGTGCACGTTGCTGGAGTAGCCTAAACGAAAATGCGTCAAAACAGATTCCGCGAAATTATTTTGACTGCGCAGTTACAGCGTCTCAGTGCATGTTATACAGAAAGCAAACATCAACGTGAATAATAAAAGTCGCAGTGGGCAGAGATATCACTAATTAGTTCTTCAGAAGTGATGCTAAAAGCACGTCAAACGACACTCGCGATCCCCATTAGTTATTTACTAGAAGACTTTCTGTCGGTCGGACTGTCGCTGACAGTCGCCACTCGCTATTATCGTTTTCCTAAAACAAGAACACGGCAGCTGCCAACGACTTACGCTTAGGGTCTACTTATTTAGCGAACATCTTGTTGCTGACAGCAAGTGGTCAACAATGCCGCTAGTTTTTTCTCTTCTTGCACACTAACGAAAGATTACTGCAACATGCAGCGTCGTTGCTCACCGACCGAAGCTAAGAAGGCAGCTAAAAATTGCTGTCAAGATTAACTCTGATTAACATTAATAAAAGCGATTGTTTGAGCAGTGGCAGTTGTTTGAAAAAGTATCAAATATCACTATTTAAAACATACAGACTGCACGCTAAGACGGATTTTTGGACGTTGAAACATCGACGTGACTTTGCTGGTTGGTGTTCGGTATGCGTGTAGATCAACAGATTTGTATTTCAGACTCAATCTTAAAAGGTGGAGACCGATATTGAGATCAAGAGTCAAAGACTAAAAACCGGTACTAGCCAGGTACCAAAAACGGCGAGACACGTCGAGTCCTCGACACCAAGTCTCAATGCTCGATAATTTAACTTAAGGCTGGCTGGGCAGTGGCGGCGATTTCTTCTAAACAGTGGGGGACGACATGGCTAAAAGTGGCAATTGTTGGGGGGATGCTTGCATTTGCGTCCCCCCAACCAAAATTTTTGGGGGGACGCGTCCCCCCCGTCCCCCCTATAA
>Ga0209367_1009250_pt1 | contig 13391 bp, 9 predicted proteins | sample WorMetLIZISLAND2_FD_187412 | JGI IMG/M metagenome (GOLD analysis project Ga0209367, IMG submission 187412) | Marine gutless worms symbiont microbial communities from Max Planck institute for Marine Microbiology, Germany - Olavius geniculatus... ... | reverse complement strand
CATCACCATTACACAATGTCAGAAGAACTTTGCTGACTGTGTAATGGTAAAGTTTGAATTTTTAAATTGTGATTTGTGCTGTTTTATATCTACAATCACGATGTCACCCTTACACTGTATATAAACTAAACAGTTTTTTTACATAAATATGTATTGTAGGCAATGGGGTAAAGTGGTGAAAATGAGCCTTGACTTGAGATATGACTGGCAAACAAGGGCCAGAAGATTTGATCGTGAATGGCTCAGGCAAAGTGTTCCATTCATACACGAGTTTCTTACCGACATTAAATTTACTTACTTACTTACTTACTTACTTCAGCCAAAGAACTCGTTATCAATCACCTGCACTTTTTTCTCTCTGAGAGCTGATTTGCTCCTGGCGGATTAATTAACCTTCTTCTCCTTGTCTTTTCACGTCTCCAGCGTCCTTCGCTTGTTCTAGAGTTTTAAATCAATCACTTCTATTTTTCTTTCTTCGTACACTCAGACTCCGAGCTCGTCTGTCTTGTGCAGCAGGCATACACTACGTTTTTTTGTGCTTTTCGGTTAGGCCTATCGTCCAAGCACAGAACGCGACCCTTTAAGTATTTTGACCCGATCTTACTCTACGCACGCATTCTACAGACGTACCCGTAAAGGCAGCCTTCGTCCAGTATGTCTCATGAAACAAAGATGAAGCCTAAAACATGAATTCGTACACATTGACTGCTTCAGTCGCCCGACAATAGCGATTACGTGAAAAAGCTTTTGACTTCCGGAAAAACTCTTGAAAGTGGTCGAGTAAACTTAACCGGAAAATTAATGTATTGGAGCAAACGCCCTAACTTGTTTTGATACCTGATTTGGAGACGAATAGCGATGACGACTGTTGGATGTCGGCTGTCATTCAGTCAAACACGAGTGTTTTATCGGCTTACTGCATTTTCACGTTACATTTAGCCAAACATCGGTACACTTTTTTCGTTCAACTGCGCCTTTACATTTATACTTACTTACTTTTTTTACTGAATCGTTAATTAATTCTGCTTAAATGTCGATACAAATGCCAAAAAGTCGCGCTGTGCTGAATATAAAACGTTGCAATCAGTCACATGTTTACGGCGATGTCGGCGGTCTGACATTACATGGTTCCTAAAGGGTAGGCGACATCAACGAATACACAGTGCGTTCATAAAAATATCCGTCTCACCCAAAGACAGTAAATGATAACAAATATTTCCATTCACAGCAGTGATATCTAAAATGCAACTGCAACTTTGTCAGCTATTAAGCGGCATTGGCCTATAGGCGACAGTTATATAGGCTAGGCCCTATGCATACTCATGTGGCCTAAAAGATAGGCATATCATGTTATCGATACAGTGGAAGCTACACTTTGAACTGATTGAGCTTTAGAGACAGAATTTGCACCCGAGATAACTTTGATCTGCGTCCATCAGCGGCTTTTGACATAAAGCAAATTGAACATTACTGAAAAATGTAAGATAACAACTTGGCTCAGTCGTACCTGACGATCTGCTGAAATCCTGTTAATTCTCATTGACAACGGACTATCACGTTTAGGTAAAAATTGGCATTTTACTCGAATAGTGTGATGGACGAAAGCAACTCAGGGCACTATCAAACCGTTTCGTATTTGCTTAAAATTTTAGGTCATGCTTATTGATAATGTAGTGTACTGTACAAAACTGGAAACAAGAAATAGGAAAGAGTACGTCACTCACCTTGCGGACGAGTATAGCGGGGATGCCTCCACTTGTCTTCAGAGGTGTAAGTTCAGAGGCAGTTTCGTCGTTCATTGTTTTCTTTCCGTGTACTAATTAGTGAAAAACAGCTTCGTTTTTAGTTTATGTTTTCAACAGTCACGACATAAAACGACACTGTAGCGTACGATGACTGTTGAACATTTCGGCAAAGTTGCAGATCGCCGAACAATGTGCTGTAGTTTAAGCGGACGCTAATTTTCAGTGCAGTTGCGGCTAACTGTCACAGTTTCACTACCGTATACATTTAGATCAATAAAACCACGCCCGCAGTAATTTGCAATCTCGGTGTCTGCTGCAGACATACAAGTCGTAAGTCTTATACCTCGTTTACACGATCGAGCAAAAATCGACCTTGATCGACGAGCTATGGTAATTAGCATGCTAATTAGAAAGGCGGGCGTGTTGTAATTGGAAAGCCCACATAACACGTGATCAGCTGTAAGCTAAGCCTAGGCCTACATTTGAGCCAGGGGCGGGGTTCCATCAAGCCTGCTCGATGTTTGCTCGATCGTGTGAACGGGGTATTAGAATCCGTTGAGGCGTGACGCGCTACCCTTCCACCGACACCGCCTTGACTCGACTCGACGCGTCTATAGGCCGACTTGCGTTATTATCTGATCTGCTGACAGCCGACTCCCGCCCGCTTTAGTCATCAGTCGATAGTGCTTCTGCTGCTGCTGCTGCTGCTGCTGCTACAACTTCAATACGCCACACCGGCGCTGATCGACTACAACCTGTGCAGGCAGCGTGAGTCGGCTGTCTTCACACACGAATGAGTCGTCTCAGGGAGATGGCACATTTGCGATGAAATAAAATAAAGCGAAACAAGCCAAACAACGTTAAAGCGCCTCATTACGTTTTACTGCAATACGCAAAAAAAGATACGACTTTTTCTGCAAGTTTGTAGCGCCACGTTTCGTTCGGTGTTAAGCAGTAATAATTTAACGACCGTTTCCAGTTGTTTTATTTTAGTTCATTTTAATTTTCTTTATCGCACATGTGCGAACATCCTTACAACTGAGTATAAGCAGCAAGTATGTGTAAGGCAACCGTGTTTTTTCAGTATGTATACTCATGTGGCCTAAAAGATAGGCATATCATGTTATCGATACAGTGGAACCGGCACAGTTAGTATGTATGTATTTTCAGCTGCAAATATTAATGTAGAGAATATAGGCCTATAGGGAAGTGTTTGCTATTGTAGGCGCCATTACCGAATAATAATGGTAACTCTGGCTTCAGTGTGAAGATATCTGACATTTGGGGGCGACTGAAAATGCGAGAAATGAAATTTCGGCACCATCAAAAATGCAAGTCGTGAAAATACGAAACATGAAAATACAGGTAAGGAAAAAAGCGAGACATGAAAATACGAGACATGAAAATACGAGACATGAAAATGCGGGAAATGAAAATTCATTTCAGTACAGTTCGCTGAATGTCAGTACATGAAATTAACGAAATTCAAATTATCTGGCACCACAGTTTGCTCCCACTCAGTTAATTGCCGACTTTGAGGATGCTCCAGCAGCTGCCTTTCGTGTTGTCTTCGGCGAACAGCTTTAGATCTCCGGCTGCTGGTTTCACTATGCACAGGCCGTCATCCGACGCATGAAGAAATTGGTACTGCAAAAGGCCTACACGACAGACGAGCAGACGCAGTTGGCGTTTCGATGTGTTCTGTCTCTCCCTCTGCTGCCATGCAATGATATTGAACCTGGCCTTGTGATTTCGTCGAGGACGGCTCAGTTCTACAGTTAATTTGAATTTAATTAATTTCATAGTGTAAACATTACTTTTAGCATACGTCTGACCCGCATATTACTTTTCCCGTATATTCATGTCTCGAATTTTCATGTCTCACATTTTCATGTCTCCCATTTTCATGTCTCACTTTTTCCATTTTCACCCCTTATTTTTGGTGCCGCATTTTCATGTCTCGTATTTTCATTTCTCGCATTTTCAGCGTCCCCCTTCCGAGGTGCAATGCAGTTTTTACGTAGTGCTGTATTTTTCGTGGAAGTCACCGAGTCAAGGAATTGGTTTGATCCCCCGAACAAAACTGCTAGCCTCCTCACGGAATTACGTTAAAAGGGGAGGAGGTAAACCCTAACTCTTCTGTGGCCCCCTCCTCCGTGCCCCTGTGTTCAGCTGAATGTAGAGCAATTATCCAATATAAACAGGCCTACTTTTTTAGCAGAAAACTAGGATAACCGACGATGACGACTTACGCTAATTTTAAAAATTCCAGTCTGCCTTGCCCCTTTCTAGCACAGCGTCGCGAAAGTCACGTCAAAACTCTAACCCCCTCCACTAATAGAAACATGACAAATACGGCCATACACGTATGGTACTAACCCTGCTTGCATCTGCAGTGAACTCGTGACGGATTTTCCACGGAGTCAGACGCAGAAACGCATTCCCCGCCATTGAGACAATAACACGCTTCTGTCAGAGGCTCAACTGCTGACACCTCTTGTGCTACAACGCCATAGAAACACGTGGAAACAAATACGCAATGTTAATGCAAAAAGTGTCCAGCTGTTTGACATTAATTGTGCACGGGCGTCTGGTCAACAACAACTATTATTCTAGTATCTCCAAAAGTCGTCATTTGAGATGTTTCGCCTAATCTATGACAAACTAAGCACAACCGCATCCACAAAAATGGACTGTGTAGGCCTATACGAGATAGAACAACATCCAGGAATGAGACAAGTTATAACGTGGTGGTAAATAAACAGCATGTCGTCAAATTCTATAACTTCAAAACTTCATCAAATATCCACCGATTAGTTAGTCTGCTTGAAGAAGGCTAAGCCGCAATATTTATAGATTAAAAACACAAGACAAATAGTCAAACAGTAACAAAAGTTAGCAAAAAAAACAACTACACTGAAACAATCTACAGTTATTCTAAAAATAACAAGAGTGCTAAAAAGAATTTTATCAAAGCTGTAACAGATAGAAAAGTATAGATAAGGCAATGATTTTTCTCTTCTGTTACACTGTTACACGGTGTAACTGTAATTTGATGATATTCGCTGTTGAACCAATACTTAAAAAATACATAAATTTAGAAAGAAAATGTAATTTACAAAAATAACTGAACAATTTTGTCAATTGACAGCGAGATAAAACGTTAAAATCATCACTCCAAATAAAGATAACGCAAAAGATACGACGGCTGGCCGACCTGCATCGCATGTTGTGTTGCTGTCGTACAAGAAATCAGAGTTGTCGGGACACATGCATTGAGCACCTTCCGGCTTGAGCAGACATAGAGGAGAACAGCCAAGACTTGCGCATCGGTTCCTTACTACACATGTAAACAAGAAACTTGGGCTAATGCTCACGAGACGCGCGAAAGCCTATAGCAGTTCCGGTTCATGCTAAGTTAATATACAAATACCAAATTCTCTATCTGGATTGCATAGCGATAGTAACGTGGCGCCACCTTGTGAATGATATAGGCCTAGATTTGTGTCGCAGCCTGAAATCGCCAAAAAATCCATAAAACCCCCTATTTTGCCGTTCAAGATCATTCAAGGTCATTGCTCTCAGTGGTAATCGAAAGCTCATGTACGACTTCCTATTAGTGATTAATAGTAACCTAGGCCCTATCTCGCACCGTTTCTGAGATACAGCGGCTTATTGGCCAAAAATCGCAAATTTTCCTTACCCCCTCTCATTTAACGCCCTTGCTGGAGTTGACCCATGTGGAATTTATGAAAAAGCTTTACAGATCCAGAAACTAGAGTCTTTCAGGCAGCCGAATGTAAAAATTTGGTGATCCTAGCTTGCACCGTTTTTGGCTGATCCGCCCGTGTGACGGACGGACAGACAGACGGAGAGAATTGCGATGGTGCTCGTAAAAATCGTGGCCCTGGCCTATGCCTGCCTTCGTCTCGAAAAGATCTGCCTTGGCCTAGAAGATCATGGCCTTAGCCTTGGCCTTAACCGCGACGTCTTGTCTTCTATCTAAAGTCACTTTATCAATGTGCTATGTGCAATGAACTTTTGGTATTTGTATGATATATCCACTGAAACAATGAAACTCCGTTAGTCTGAGCATTTTACCATCTATTGCGGTTTAAATATGATTAAACTGGCTTGTGATGCGCTGTATGAAATGGTTACACTTCGTTTACTTACTTACTTACTTAGTTGCCTTGGCCTTGAAAACCGCTTGCCTAGCCTTGGCCTTGTCCTCGATGGCCACTTGCCTGGCCTTGGCCTTGGCCTTGAAAATGACTGGCCTTGGACTAGGCCTTACAAATGCTGGCCTTGAACCCATCGCTGTCATCATCATCATCAGCAGCAGCAGCAGCAGCAGCGAAGCATACTTGCGACGTCATGTATGTTGGGGTGAAACAGTTTGATGGCGTGAGGTCGCACGAGTCCCGTCTGCAGCGTCCGATTCACTCCGCGTCCAAACTTGTCCATTGTACTCAGAGCTCCATTCTCTTCGGACACCCAGAACAACTGCGACTCGAATACGTCCAGCCGAACCGGCACGTTCAGTCCTAACAGACACAAGCCAACGCCACGCAAAGCTACAACTAAAACAACTTACAAACACTTAAATTTAGACCACTTTCTGTGTCGCACGATACGGCACGATACGAAAGAGATTTGCGCTGAGAAAAAAACTGACAGGCACGCTGCCTGTTTAATCTAGCACTTAAACTAAAACGAACTGAAAATGTTTTAAACGAAAGTAAGATGAAAGGAAATAAAATAATTGAAAGTATTGTTATGTAAAACATAAAAAGAACAAAACAGATTGTTATGGAAATGCTAGAAGCCTGAGATAAGAAAACAAATTAAAAAATAATGATAACTGAAACAATGAAATAACTAAAACGAGCTGGTAAAAATTTTAATATATTTTTTGCTTACGCACTTTTAACAACTTTTCGAAGAAGATCATTATTTTAGCTAGTCAGTGCATCTTTTGTTGAGATTCACGTCTACAATAAATAAATGTACAAAACATTAGTTTATACACTTGTTAACGCCAACATTTAAGGACTTGCACATCGAAAACGGCAAAAATTACAAAAGATGATATTGCCCATATCACACTGACTGTGTGTCAATGTGCTGCTGAATAATAGTCACTGTATCTCAATAACAGTGTGAGATAGGGCCTAGGTTACTATTAATCATTAATAGGAAGTCGTACACTGGCTCTCGATTGCCACCGAATTCAATGACCTTGGATGACCTTGAACGCTTAAATAGGAGGGTTTTATGGATTTTTTGGCGATTTCGGGCTGCGAGACACATTTCAAGAGCCAATTGAGATAGACATGGAAAAGCTGCATATAAAATTTTTAGCACTGAACGTAGATTTCGACGGTCTAAGTCTCGATTTTCTAGGTTCAAGGAAACCTGCGCATGAGGGCATCAGAGAGCGGTACCCTCATAAAAGACGTTATTTTACCGTTGTTGACCAGTCTTTCATTAAAACGGTTGCAGATAGGCATAGGCATGCTGCCTATCACAACAAGCACCAGTGACGAGCTTTTCAGTCGTCTCAACATCGATGACTTTGAAAGACCCTGAACTTCCAAAATAAGGGATTTTATTGATTTTTGCAATCTTCGGCTGCAGCGCACACTCCAAGAATGAACTGCGACGAAATGGCTGGAGATAGACTGACAGTCTGCGAACAAGAACTGCTACAGGCTTTCGCGCGTCTCGTGAGCATTAGCTTAAATTTCTTGTAAAGTATTTAACTGAAAAGTACGATCGCTTAGTTTTTTTGGCCCACCCTGTTGTTCTGTTATTTTAGTTTATTTTAGTTCGGTTGACTTCCTTCGCTCTGTAGTTTGTACGCGGCACGTTTCGTCGACTGACCTGATCTGGCGACGAAGGCGCGGTCGGTTCCGTCATAGTTGACAGACTCGATGACGTTCAGTTTACTGTCGGCCCAGTAGACGCGGTGGTCCTTGTAGTAGTCAATGGCAAGTCCAGTCGGACGCAGTAACCGCTCACTGACCAATGTCCGTCTCTGTTCACCGGTCATCCACGAATATTCAATCCTTGGACTCTGCTCGTTTACGTCCGTCCAGAACATCAACCTACGCCACAACACAGCAACACGTCCCATTATGGTCAGTTCACACCTTCGACGCAACTCAACTCAACAGCTGAGTTGCGTTGAGTCGCGTCGGCGTCGCAGGTGTGAATTAGCTATTAATACCCCGTTTACACGATCGAGCAAACATCGAGCTAGCTCGACGAGCTATGGTAACTAGCATGCTAATTAAGAGGGCGGGCGGGTTGTAATTGGAAAGTCTATATAACGCGTTATCAGCTGTGGGCTAAGCCTAGGCCTACATTTGAGCCAGGGGCGGGGTTCCACCAGGCCTGCTTGATGTTTGCTCGATGTCTGCTCGACGTTTGCTCGATGTCGGCTCGATGCTTGCTTGATCGTGTAAACGGGGTATAACGTTTCAGCCAATGCCCGTTGAAAGACTTTGACTGATTCCGTTCAGCTACTCAAACTGTAACTGTTCAGTGTTTTAAAACTGAATAATGAATAAATGAAATGTATATATTTCAATGCATGATGCCAATAATATCAGCAATAATGCCAATAATACTGCCAACATTATCAACAGTTATTAAAAGTATACAATCATGTAAATCACTCCAGAAAAACTTGCAGACGGCCGTGTGAAAACGCCCATTGGAAGAACATACGACTGTGATGCATTCACGTGTACTGGAAAAAGTAACTAATACATTTGAAGTGAAACAATTAAACAAAGTTGTTGCAGATCGTGCAAATGTGAGTTTTGTGGAAAGAATAAAAATGGTTATCAACTTTTCGCATAACTTAGGTAAACTGTTCCTGAAAGTTTTTCTTTTCTGTGTGAACCCAAAAAATGCAACAAGCGTTCTAGTCAAACTACAGCACCCAGACCTTTTCTTGGCCACCTGCAGTCGCAAGCATGCCATATTCCAAATTCTCCAGGTATGCCACTGTTCAAATATTTACTTTAGAAATCCAGAATACATGCAAATAAATAACCAAGTAATACTTAGCAATTCATCATCAACGATTCCCGTACTAACGAATAGCGCTAACTGAATTACCCAAGACTTGGGTTGACGACAATGTCCATGGGCTGGAAGTTTTTGCCGCTGACCAGCGTCAGTTTATAGCGACCGTCAGACAGAGAAGCTGAGACGGTACCTTGTGCTGTGTCAGTCCAGTACAAAATCCTGCACAAAAAAATGAAAGTTCAGGTACTTGTTATAGTGCTTCTTACACAAGTCAATCTCGTGACCAGAAGCGATTTACAATCTCGGTAGCGGCAGCTGAGTGGCATGAGTAATGATACCGCAGCGCACTATGCGGCCATCCATTGCCAACGTCAGCAAACAACTGGATCCACGGTTTGCATCTAGCAGATATACCACCGCCCTAAATAGCCACACTAGGCCTCCATCCCGCAACCCGTAAACTACTACTCATTTCCTATCCTGCTGAGGATAGGAGGCTGAGTTGACCTGAGCATACAGTAGGTTAGCAACTTGCTCAAGGTAAGAATAGAACCGGAACCGCAAAGTTATGAGTCAAAACCAACCAACCAGGATACCTACATAGACCAGTAGCATACAGGCAAAATACTGCAATCCAAACATCACTGATCTATGCAATACTCACCGCGCACTTAATCTACTTATGATGTTATCCTAAGTGACCAATAAAGAATCTAGTCAATTCGATAATAAACGGGACAGTCATTAAGAAGATGCGTACTTCGCGACCCAGTCTAGCGCGATGCCATTGGGTGCGACCAGTGTTCTGCCGGTGCGAAGAGTCTGTACGATCGCCTGATGCCTGTCATCCATCGGTACAGTAGCACGTCGAATGGCCTTGGCTGAGGTGTCGGTCCAATAGACCAAACGGTGTTCTGAGTCCACCGCCAGGGACTGAATTCTACCGTCGGTTACGACGACGTTGCTGTATTCCGTCCGCTTCTCTTCGAGACTATAGCGACGCAGCTCCGTACCGACCGCCAGCAGCAGCATGCCCCTTCCACCTACAGAACCAGTAGAAACAGGCTGCAAAATCAGTACAAAGACTATTTCAAGTACAGGGTGCAGCAAAAAAAGTGGACCCCTAAAGTGCTTTGCTTTTTTTCTCAGCAACCGTTTGGAATTTTAATTCGAAATTTTACAGATTTATTTTCCAAAACCTTCTACATCTAACTGCCAAGTAAAATGTGATTCTGCTAAAAAACGACGAAGATACAGACCATGACATAACATGACCGCCTACCGATTTTTCAGCATTCAAAAATGTTCCGTCTACAACACCAATTTAATGACATCGTTGAAACAACGTAGTTAAATAATAATCAGATGCCAAAAATTCATTGTCACTGTGAATGTTCAAAGTGTTCACCGCCAGCTCCAAGCTACAACACCAGCCTCCAGTCGCCTTATTTGAGTAATCTTTTACAGCCTGTAGCAGGTTGCCCCAGATAACCTGAAGCGCTTCCTTGAGTTCGGTGCTTGTTTTCGGCTTTGTTTTAAGCTTGGGGTAAGCCTCCAACATTGCACCCCATATGTGATAGTCCACTGGGTTTATATTCGGCGAATTTGGAGGCCATTGGTCTTTTGTGATGATATCTGGACAGTTGGCCCGCAGCCAGTTCTGTGCGATGCGATGCGTTGCGCGCTGTGTGTGCTGACGTGCCGTCCTGCTGGAAGATGAATGGATGGCTCAGGCACTATTACGATAGGCCGTGGTGGGCCAAACACATCGATCGCTACAGTCCTGACCGTTTGTTGCGATTCAATGTACGTTTTCATATCTTATATCGTAAGTCTATTTGAATCAGATTCATGCTGCTATAGGTCTACAAAATGAGATTGACTCCGCAAACAAGCCATCATTTTCTCACACAACAAGACGTAAGCCTATGCATGTAACTAAGTAATTAACTTTAATTTTAGCCATTAGACCACTATAAATGTCTAAGACACTTACCCGGTATGGGTCCGAAGTGTCTTAAGTCCGAACTGTCTGAGACACTTTGGACCTAAAAGTTAGGGCCAACGTGTCTTAGGTCCGAACTGTCTTAGGTCCGAAGTGTCCGGTAATCAGATGAATCCGGTGGGCAGCCGACGATTGCTTTAAAGAAACGATAATTTAGTAATAATTTATAAACAATATAAATTACTGTTTATCATAACGTCACTGTGACGTCATCGGCAGTAACGTGTAATCAATCAGTTTTTGAAAATTAAGTAGCATTTTTAGCTTGAACATTTTAATGCTAAAAAATCGGTAGGCGGTCATGTTAAAAAGTCCATAACTTCGTCGTTTTTTAACATAATCAGGTATTACTTCGCAATTAGATATAGAAGGTTTCACTAAACAAAGCTGTGAAATTTCATATTAAAATCGCTAACGGTTGCTGAGGAAACGGCTTGTGCTTTTAGTCAGTGTTGTTTTTCGTATACATGTGTCCTTGGCCCTATCTCGCTCCGTTTGGTCACAATAATGCGTACCGACCTTCATGGTCATCCAAGGTCGACAATTATTATCTCATCTGAAACAGCGTATGGTACTTCCTATTATGCTGTACAGTATGTTGTATTATGAGAACAAAACTTCTGTAATGTAACAGCAACGAAGGAGTTTAGAACGGTGAATAATCTCACTGGTAGCTTTGCAAGTCACAGCAGCAGCAGACGAAGATTCGATGAGACTGAAGCCGGCGTGACAGTGACACTTGTACGAGCCTTTGACATTGGTACAGAGCTGCGGACAGAAGTTGTCAGACCAGCGTCCACATTCATCAATGTCTGCGTGTACACACAGACGATATATTAATGCACATTTCTGCGCAGTAATAGACTAGTGTGCTCTGCACTTAACTACTTTGACTTGAGCTTCTGTTCTTTTTTCTACTACAGACATACCACCGCTAGTAAAAATACTACTACTACTACTACTACTACTACGATTTGGATACGCCATTTCGAGGGATCGTGATTCCGAATGGCCGCCAAAAATCTGCTCTAGACGACGACTAAACCATACTCATTAAATGGTAAACCAGCTATAACAGTAACCTTATTCCAACCCTATTTCTAACTCTATCCCTAACCGCGACGACCTTTCGGAATGGCGGCCCTTCGGAATAGTGAGCCAACACTACTATACTAGTTTACTACTCTTTTAGAAACACACTAAGAAAATGTTGCAAAATTACTACATCAACTACCACCACCGCCACTTCTATCACTGGTATTAGTGCATGCACTGGCAAGTTCACTTTGGTGCTAAATTTGATCATTTCCAAAAAACCTTTGGCAAGTTGCTAGCCTACTGTATGATCTGGCCAACTCAGCCTCCTAACCTTAACAAAACAAAAACCGAAAAATAGTTTATTGGATCATAAGGTGAAAGCCTAGTGTGGCTGATTACAGCGGTGGTATGCCTGCTGTCTGCACGCTGTTGTTGTTGTTGTTGTAGTAGCCCGTCCTCAATCTCTTCTGAGATCATGCGTTGAGGATGTGCCGGTAAAAATTGTGGAGACAAACCATGAAACCATAAAGTTTCGGAGAAAGTCGCAGGCACAAATCATGAAAGTCGAGGACACAAACCGACATGTGGAGATAACTGCGACAAAGTCCACGAGAAGTCCACAACGAACCCGTTTGTGTCGCTCTAATGCATTTGTAAAGTTGGCGACAAAGTCCGCAATGAACTTTTTCACAGACAGATCACGAAAAGTCGACATCAAGGTCTGCGGATTTTGACGGTGACAAAGTTTGCGGACTTTGGCGCAAAGTCAGCGTAATGGAATTTGGGCTTAAACAAAGACATAAAATGCAGAGACAAAATATTTGACTACACTACAAGCGAAGTTGGACTGACCAATGCAAGACTTGTAGTCATCCGGTGAAATTCTGTAACCGTCACGGCAATGACAGACGTAACCGCCAGTGTAGAGCGTGGTGCAGCTGTGAGCACAAAGTCCATTGTCCACCTCACACGAGTGATTGTCATGCTTCGCTGCAACATTACGTTACATTTGAGAATTATTAACGCGACATCGGTATGAACCGCAAGGACCACAAATAGAACAACCGCAATGACAAACTGAAACACGATAGATGGGTAAGACTGTGTGAACCAAAAAAAATTCAGTTCATGGTAGAACGGTGAAAGTGTGTCGTATGCGACGATGTCCGGTGGCAAGCTGTTCCAGCACCAGCGAAGGCGAAAACGACCAAATATTTTTTTAAATGTGAAGACAAAGAAACTGGGCTTAGTTCATGCCGGTACCATACAGTACAGTGTACCGGTAATTGTTTTAGAAGCGGTGCGCAGTAGCGGTAACCAATGCGGCTGATTTTGTGAACCTTTGTGCGCCGGATGCATTTTCAAGTTCAAAATGTACCAAACTCATTCTCGGCCAGACCCTACTACGGGAGCTTACAGCAGGGGTACTCAAACTTTTGGAATGCCGGTCCATTTTCAGTTCGCCGCGAAGCATCGCGGTCCGCAAGCCAAGTCTACAGTATAATATAGGAGTGAAAGTACTGTAGGAGGCTATTAAAACATTCAATGCAAATGGCATACTT
>Ga0209367_1009249_pt1 | contig 13392 bp, 6 predicted proteins | sample WorMetLIZISLAND2_FD_187412 | JGI IMG/M metagenome (GOLD analysis project Ga0209367, IMG submission 187412) | Marine gutless worms symbiont microbial communities from Max Planck institute for Marine Microbiology, Germany - Olavius geniculatus... ... | reverse complement strand
CTCAAATGTAGGCCTAGGCTTAGCCCACAGCTTATCACGTGTTATATAGGCCTTCCAATTACAACCCGCCCGCCCTCCTAATTAGCATGCTAATTACCATAGTTCATCGAGCTAGCTGGATGAATGCCAGCAAACATCAAGCAGACATCGAGCAACTAACACGTGTATTTTGAATAAGCTACATTTGCTCGACGTTTGCTCGATGTTTGCTCGATCGTGAAAACGGGGTATAAGTGATCCGGACTAATCCCACAATGGCTGCAGGCAATGTTTCGTAGCTCGGAGATCAGTTCCCGTAAAGACCGGTCTATATACAGCTTTTAATACCCTACTAAACTTATAAGATGCCCAATCGTTTGCTAATAAGCCTAGAGTAAACGGGATACGTCCTTCGAACATCGGCTCTTGAGCGTGCACCATTGTGCGTGTTTTCGCAAGAATAAAAGCGTAATTCCAAGAGTCATTTCTTACCTATAAGCCTACTGTCTTTTTCCTAGTAGAACCCATCATGACACAATGCTGCGTGGTGTAGCCTAGAATCAGGCAAGCCACGGTTGTTTTTATTAAGCCTGTATCGATGAGTCTTTGCTACACTGGAGAGCTCTTAGGTACAGTTAGTGTAGGATAGCACGGTAACGCCGATATGATACCGTGATAATTGGCTGTAGATTGTTAGACGCGATAGCGTGCAGGGGTCACCGGAGTAACTTCGCCGTGGTATAGGTCTTACGTGTGAGTGTGACCAACTGCATCTTCGCACGAATCCAGTTTATTCGCAGAATATAGAGGATGGTCTAAAAAACGAACTTTCCGATTTCATTTCGCGATAACGTCCGCACATGTGCACCGATTTTAACAATTTTTCACTGTTACAACAAGAAATCCATAATACATAAGATTAAAATTATGCTGTACGACCTCACCTTTCATTTTTTGGACCACCCGGTACATCATTTTCGTCCACGGCCGCTACCTGTCTCTAGTACTATCTCTGCAATGGTATAACGGGTTGAAAACTCCACTGAGGCAAATCAAGGAGCATGACCAAGCGAAAGACTGCAGTCTTGGCTAAACTGCCGACCGTCGGCAACCGTGGAATAAGTGGGTTAAGCCAGTGTCTGGAGTGAGAAAAGTGAGTACTAAGCAGTAACCATATGCACCATAAAGGTAAACCACAACTTTGCCAAGATAGTTAGGCCAAACTGTGACTATTTTTAACAAGAAAGCCCAGCTGTCTCAGGAAAGACGCGTTACAGCCTAAAAGACTTACAGACGGACAAACGACACATCATGTCATGTATTTCGCTGTCTCATTCTCCGCAGGAAAACTCGCAAGAAGGGAGTCACTATGTCTATGATCCAGCACGTTGAAAGCACTTTGTAGAATTAGCATGCTCGTAATGATGATGCATAGCGATTGTAATGATGATTTTATAGCTAGCAACGCCTTGCTTGTATCAAAAGCCCAAATACGGTAATCAACAGGGTACCGGCATGCGGATTTTCAAAGCCTTTCGTCGTGACGCCGCCGCCTTTCTGCCAAAGCACATCCGGTCTGTCACGTGACCACGTATACCACAATGCATCTGACCTCTACTTCCGGTTAGCATGCGGCCTTCTATGAGTGAAGGATAATTCATGATCGGTTAATTGTAAAGCGCGTAGTGCGGTACAATGCTATAAATCAGGCGCATCTGTTGAAGCTATGGGGCGCTGAAATCGCGAGACCTGACAACGCGGCACCAGATATGTGCACAAAATTTTTCCAGAAAAAAACTAATAAAGTGCAGCAGCTGCTGCCGCAATTCGCATCGACGTAGGCCTATGCAATGGTGAACTTTGAGAAATGTCAGTGGCGGGATTTTAGCACGTCTACAGCGACTCTGCATAGGGTAGCCGGGTGTTGGTTTCACTACGCGCAGGCCATTATCAAGCGCACGAATAAGATCGGTCTGAAAAAGCGTATGAAAGTGATTCGGACGTCCAAAACGTCGTCCACTGTCTGATGAGTCTGCTGCTGCTTTCGGCGTTCATACGTAGTCCCTACAGCCGCGTGTCTACAGCATCAGTAGCGAAGACGAAGACGAGGATGAAGCCAGTCAGGCGCCCATGCCAGCAGTGACGACGTCAGCGTCAGAAGTTTATTCAGTGTTTTTGTTACGCGCGAAAGCAGCTACTGCTTTCAGCGCTTCTTCGCCATCGCAATTCTGTCCGTCCGTACGTCTGTCTGTCGCACGGGTGGATCAGTCAAAAGCGGTGCAAGCTACGATCACCAAATCTTCACCGTTGGCTGCGTGGAAGACTCTAGTTTCAGAAACCGTAAAGCTTTTCCATAAATTCGAAGGGGGTCACCCCGAACAAGGGCGATAAATGAGAGGAGGTGGGCAAAATTTGTCGTTTTTACAACCCTCACACTATCGTGTGAAATGTGATAATTTTTTCTGTTTTTTTACCGTTATTTTACGTATTACGTGACATTAAGATTTTTGACGATAACGAAAAGACTGAATAAAAACTGATAGATAAGCCTACAGATCATATAGTGTTCCACGCAGCAAAAATTGCAGTGAGCTGATAGTCGCGTATTAAAACATATCGCTCGATATCCACCTATGCTACTTGGTGACATGTTGTACAGACCCGCGATGTCTGTCCCAACAATGTTGATGGTCCCGCGATGTCAGGTCTCGCGTTTTCAGTTGCCTCAAGCTATGTACCAGTTCCGTGCTTTATGACCGTATATCAGGGGTCTCAAACTGGCTGCCCGCGCGGGCTGCATGCGGCTCGCGAAGGCGTTATTTGCGGCCCGTGACATTGTCTAAAATTCTAAAATTTTAAAAATTTGGGACAAAAATAAGTCATTTTATTCATTTTACAGTATTTTTATTCTAGTAGGTAACCCAGCAAAACCACTACTTTTAGCGAAACGGCATGCTGGTGCTGGCAGCGACCAACGTTGACGCCAGACAATGGGTCTCCCTTTTTCCTTTCCGACATTTTCAAGAGTTCAAGGATCTTGAACACACGTTGCACACAGACACTCTGCAGGTTTCTTCCAAACGCTATCAAATCAGCCGTCAGAGTTCGTCGGAGACGTTCGTCGGAGACGAAGAAAATCTGACGTTCGGAACTATACTGCAAAAGTAGCTTTTGTCATTTGTACTACTGCATTTACTGCATTTTGTCGTTTCTAAAAACGATGCGGCCCACCGACTGAGTGATATCTTGCAGCATGGCCCGCACCATCAGATGAGTTTGAGACCGCTGCTGTATATCATACCGCTAAGCCATAGTCACGAGTTGTGCAGATCTGTCCATCAGCCAACGTAGCCGATTAACAAACGCATTAACGTGCTAAAGCGTTTAATGCGATTGAAAAGTAGTCGCTGTTATAAAATTGACGCAAAGACGACGAAGAACACTTCGCAGCAACAACTTGCTTATATCAGAAGCCCAAACATTCTTTTACGGTTACTGTATCTCACCGTGAAGCGCATGGCGCTTTCCATGCAAACTTTTGCCGTAATCCTGGCTGGGAAAGAAAGCCCAGAAGACAAGGAAGCAGCTGTTTAGGTGACGTCATCAAAGTGTCAGACAAGTCTAACTGCTCGGGAGGTCTGTATAGCGGCTGATGATCGGGAGAAGTGGAGAGTGCATCGGTTTGCCGCCTTCTGTTAACGATAATGTTGACGATGTCGAATGTCAAAGTTTGTGCGGCTGTAAAGCGATCGGAAAATTAATCATTTAGATGATAGCGGGATGCGTGTGCCAGTGACGCATTGCTGGTGACGTTATGGGGTGTTTACACTATCCAGCAAACGTCCAGCAAACTTTTTTGCAAATGTATTCAAAATACACGTGTTAATGCTGCAGGGACGTTTGCTGGATCGTGTAAACACCCTATTAGTGCAACGTCGCGACCGTAATATTGACTGTTCGACTAACAAAATAAGCCTAACTAATATGTAGTCGCGTATGGACATGAATCCGATAATCCGATAAACAGACTAACTGCAGTCAAGCTTAACAGTCAGACAAACAGCATTGCACTAAGCAAACTTCCCGACCATGACAGAGTGTCCGTACGAATACCATCTCATCACTGAAGCTATAACGACTGTAATAATCCCATCTGGCGTCGTTCTGGATGCTAAGGCTACAAAGCAGACAATTTGTTATGATCCAGTATATTTAGCAAAATCTAGAAAATCTTGTAATGGCCGTCATTCTAGCCCCAGTACCTTAGAATTAATAAATTACTGTTATTACTAAGCTCCATATAATGCACCACCACAATGCACCAAATCGCAGGTTGAAAATTGCGAAATTTTTCTAGACCATAAACATTCTTTACCAGCACGGCACAGCAGCAGCACAGCACTATAGCTACGAACAAAAACGCGTCAATTCAATCAACTTGAAGCAAAACAACGGCTTGGGACGTAAAGAATAAACGCACTTTCCTTGCCTCCGTTTTCGGGAAATGTTTTCCGCTCTCTAAAGTTCAAACTCCACTTTGCTTCGTTCGTTGTAGATTTGTTGAACGTTGTTGTCTAACAGTCTGTTGTAACAACAAGTCAAATTAGGCGGAGTATGAGCTTAATGGAGTTGGCGCCTCACATAACCTAAAATAAAGACACAACACAACACTATAGCTGAAACGACCGTTCAGTGTCACAGAGGTCTGATTGTCTGATATGATATCGTAACACGATAGCCCGGTGCTTGGAGCATACACAGAAATTGGGGAGCCTGTAGCGGTGTTTAGGGGGTTTCGGTTTGATTTGGCAGCTTTTTCAGAGTTTAGTAGAATCACAAACGTACAGTTCGAAACACAAAACTTTCTGTCCACTTTCTATACAGGGTTCGGCAAAAAAGTAGTCCCCTAAGGTTTTTCGCTGTTTTCTCAGCAACCATTTGAGATTTTAATTTAAAATTTTACTCATTTATTAAGAAAAACCTTCTACATTTAATTGCCAAGCCAAATTTGATTCTGTTGAAAAACGACGAAGTTATGGATTTTTTAACATGACCGCCTGTCGATTTTTCTGCATTAAAAATGTTAAAGCTAAAATGCAATTTAATTTTCAAATGCCGTTTACCACATTACTGCCGATGACGTCACAGTGACGTTTTGATAAACAGTACTTTATTTTTCTATTAAATTATCACTTAATTATCGTTTTTTTAAGCAATCGCCGGCTGAAAACCGGGTTCATCTTCTAACAGGACGGCACGCCAGCACACACAGCGCGCAGCGCACGGAACGGGCTGCGGACCAACTGTCCAGATTTCATCACAAATGTCCAGTGGTTTCCAAATTCGCCGAATATAAACCCAATGGACTATTGCGTGTGTGGTGCAATATTAAAGGCTTACTCAAGCTTAAAACAAAGCCGAAAACAATCGCCGAAGTCAAAGAAGCGCTTCAGGTTATCTGAAGCAACCTGCCACGAGGACCGATCAACAAGGCTGTGAAAGACTTATCAAATTAAGCGACCGAAAACTTGTGTTGGAGCTTGGAGCTGGTGGTGGACACTTAACATTTACAGCGATAATGAAATTCTGGCATCTGATCATTAGTTAACTGTGTTTTTAACGATGTTATTGAATTGGTGTTGTAGCTTGAATATTTTCTAATGCTGAAAAATCGGTAGGCGGTTATGTTAAAAAGTCTATAATTTCGTCGTTTTTCAACAGAAAATCACATTTTACTTGGCATTTAGAAGTAAAAGCTATTACTAAATAAAGCTGTAAAATTTCGAGTTAAAATTTTAAACAGTTGCTGAGAACACAACGAAAAACTTTAGGGGGCTACTTTTTGCCGCATCCTGTAGACACGTAATGACTTTTTCTGTGTTCATATCTAAATTTAAAATTCATCTGTTTACCGTTGTCTTTAACCTGGACCTCCGCTAGTCAGTGTCTCTGAAGTACGTCACTAGGCCTATGACTTTATACATTTCAGCATAATAATATTTTGTACATTTTTTACTTCTGATGGTTAAGAGGAAAACTTAAAGACAAAGTTTAGACTGATTAAATTTCATTAAAAGCATGGTGCTTTATTAGGATTAGCAAATGCTTTGCATGATCAAAATAAAGTTGTAGCGTGCCTCAGAATAGAAAAATACGTCGCCGCCAAAGAAAAGACGTAGGACCTGGTTTATTAATTTCGTGCATGCGTCTCCGGTAACTGCCGACCCACAGCATTGAAAATCTGTTATGATTACTGTTAAAACTACTATGGCTATTACTATTAATTTCGTGCTTTAAAAGTAAATGTAGACGTTGCTATAGTCTACGGCTAACTAGACAATTTTAGTCAATTTCGTCATTAGCTAGGCTGCTGTCAAGGCAGCAGTGCCTACACGTGTCAATAAATCACCAAGGCAACTATATAGCGCAGACTCATAGCTATAGGATCCGTTATGGGGTGTTTACACGATCCAGCAAACGTCCAGCAAACTTCCAGCAGGTGTAATGCTGGACGTCTGCTGGACGTTTGATGGATCGTGTAAACACCCTATTAGACAACGAACTCTGATAAACACCATGGGCTAATTATGTGACCAAAACCCGATTCAGCCAAACTTGCCGCCTACGGCCAAAACTGGATCGCTTATTTTTATGAATGAAATTTATGACATTTTTAGTCGACAGGCCCACTATAAGCAATTAAACAATCTCTTTAAATTAACTACGGCAGGACTGCTTTGTTTTGCATGCCAAGTCAGCTTTTTGCTGTTTTCAATTTATTTTCGTCTTTCATTGACAATGACAAGAATTACACGATTTCATATGCCGTTCATTTGAATAAATAATCAGATTAATAAATAAATGCATGCATAAGTGAATGGATGCAACATTTTATAAAATTACAATAATTTCTGGCCCTTTACCTGGTGACTGCAGCTTGCGCTTAGTGAAAAATAAGGGGGAGTTTTGATAAGGTTTTAAATCAAAACTTTTCCCTATTTTTCAGTAAGCAAACTATACTTTAATAAAACTTTCCCCTATTTTTTACTTACTTCCTATTTTTTAATCTGCACCTTCTACAAACTTCCCCCCCATATTCTACTTTCCCTTATTTTCTATACTGGGCAATCTACACTCTTAACAAAACGTTTTCCCTAAAGAGGGAAGAAGCCCAAAATTGAGGAAAAAACTTGGGTCAAAAATTAAAGGGAAACCTTAGCCCAAAGCTGGGGGGAACTTGCGCCCGATTTCGATTCCAGATTTAGGGAATAGAAGCCACTGGACAGAAATAGGTTATCACATTCGAATGGCATAAAATCGATGTGCAAAAAAGTCGTAAAGTTTCAGCGCGGTTGAAAAACTAAATTAATTTCGAACAGCGTAAACGGTTGATTTAAAGACATGTCGGGTTAAGATCGAAACTGTGACTTATATGCCGTTTACATGATCAAGCAAACATCGAGCATCCATCGGCCAAACATCCAGCAAATGCATTCAAAATACACGTGCAAGGCGTGTGCTTTAATTGCTCAATGTTTGCTTGATGATTGCTTGATCGTGTAAACGGGGTATTACTCACTAAAAACTCTGCATAAATTTTTAAAAAATCAAAGACTTTACTCGTCACCGTAAAGCGACTATACCATCGCCACGACCGCCGCAAAAATTGTCGCAAAGTAGCCTACTAAAACGCGAAGATTTTGCTTACGCCGATTCGCCGATTGCTTCGATCACCCTCCCAAAAATGTCAAGAAACTTCTCCCCGGTTTTTGGTTAACAAATGCGCAAAATAATATTACTGTAACTCGCCGGCATTTCCGGCAGGTTTCCGCGAATAGCAGGCAGATATCATGAAATAAAATGAATATAGTAATAATGGTGTCAGCGTATAGCAGTATATCATTGGCGTATATGCGAGCAGACTGCAGGCCTTGTTATAAGCTGGATTCGAGAATGCAATCAGTTGCAGCAACTAGAGATGTGCTATCAACAAAATTATCGCCACGCGATGCACGATTTACCGCAAAACGTTTTAGCCTTTGGTACGAAATGTGGTCTGTGTCTCCGTCTGTCGTCTGCCTGTAATGCATGTACTGTGGTTAAACCGTACGTCGTAGGGTGTCGACAATGGTGCAGTTGGATAGAACGATGACGAGTTCCTATAGGCTGTCAATAGTAACCATGTCCCCAATTGCAGCGATTTGGCCGCAATTTTGAATGCAAAGTTTCTGCCTGCAGCCAACCACCCACATGCACCGAATTAAAGCATCGTTTCTTAGCGTCGATTTTTGCGTTCGATATAGCAGCGTCACCATAGCGTATATAGAACTGTAGTCACTCTGAAAAAAATTTCGCGACCCGAAGTCCGACGTTGACTTTCGGATTTCAGCGGCACGGATCTGCGAGGGGTCGAATTTTGCCATTTTCCATTGACTTAGCCGGTCGCCATTAACACAGGTCTGCGCTACCGCGCGCCTGTGATACAAATCAGTCTGGCTATTTTGACCACAAAAATTATTGTGCACAAAATAGTGACCGCAATTTTATAAGATAACTCGTACAGCCATCTATAGACTGAAAATCGTTCCGCGCTGATGACCTAGAAAATGCCGCAAAATGCCGACTCAAAACCCTGCAAGTGGGTCGTAGCCTAAGCCTATATGATACAATCAAGATATAGCAATAAAACGTGTTTATTGACGGGCAGAGGCCAATAAAGAACCTCCACGGAGATTTGTAAACAAGTGTAGGCCTACTATATCTTTGTTCGTGACTGTGTCGCTGAGATGGTTTGCAATGAAATAGTCTTCTCTCAGCGTGTATATAAGATTACAAGTGTGACGTCGGGATATGCAGTCTCGCGACTACACTCGCGCGGTCTAGAACGCTGTAAAAAGTCCTTCCTGAGCTTTAAGGCGCATTGGGCGGCGCTGATCTCCGTTTCCTAAGGCCCTCAGCCAAACACCAGTTTTTACACTGCGAGACCACGGATACGGTGCCAGTGCATCGCGCGGTGTGCCTGTTTACGTCTCAGCTTTCGCTGGTACTCATTGCGCCTATCCACGGAGGAATGGCCAGGCTGAGTCGACTTGGATGGCTGGTTACATACCGGGATGGTCACCCATCCAAGTACTAACCGGGCCTGGTGTTGATTAACTTCGTTGATTCAATCATCGACGCTGCAAACTGAGTCAGACCACCACCAGTACAATTGTACAGCACTAAATGTAGGCCTATGTAATTTGTAACTTTGCAATTCATGGTTGTAATTTTGTAATTTTAATTTTGTAATTCTCTGTCTGTCGCAGTGTCGATGCACATACGAAACCAATATCTAAAAGTCAAGAAAGTTAAGATCGCAATTTTCGGTCTGTTTGTAGCCGCTCTTTCAGAGGCATATACTAAAGTTAAACGTCGAGCAAACATCGAGCAAACATCGAGCTGGCTAAAGCAGACTTATTGGAGCCCCGCCTCCTGGCCCAAATGTAGGCATAGGCTTAGGCTCTTAGCCCACAGCTGTTCACGTGTTATATAGGCCTTCCAATTACAATCCGCCCGCCCTCCTGATTAGCATGCTAATTACCATAGAATGTCGAGCTAGCTGCTCGATGCTTGCTCGATCGTCTAAACACCCTATTACTGGAAGCTGGCTGTTACGACTTACTTTGACGTTTGAGGATACGTACCGTAGGCCTATCTATTTTGCTTAGCTCTTTTCGGAAACACGTTCACGAGGTCGATTTTAGTGAACGTAACGTTGTAAAAACATCAGAATGCGGTATGATACGCGTATTTTATTTTTGACGCGCTACAGCTATGCTGTGTACTAAGGCGTCAATAACACATTTTTACAGTCGATCTCGCACTAGGCGTAGGCCGAGTAAGTATGCACTATAATCAGACATTTCATTGTGTGATTCCGTCACGAATTTCATGTGATTCCGTCACAGCAGTTGTCGTGGAACTTGTATTAAATCTGATGTGCTTTATCACTAGCAAAAAATGATTTTTAACATCAAGGTACACCTGATCATATTAGCAAAACAAAACAGTTGTCGATATTTTATCGGAGCAGAGAATGAGGTTATACTACTTGCGTGCACATACCGAAGTTAAAAAATTAGTGAATCCGTCACGTTACTTTAGCAGTCATAAATAAAATTTGTTTATTACTGTAGGTGTGCTTTTTTCTTTTAATAACAATATAGACTTTGTAGTGCAATTTGCAACTTTAATGGTGTACATTTGTCAGGGAGTATGTCAGCCATATTCACATTTTTTTGCCCAAAGTCATGCAAACCGTGATTCCGTCACAATGGAATTCATGACCTGGTTGTCGTCTGTCGGCTGTCGTCCGTCCGTTTGTAACGTATGTATTGTGGCTAAGCGTTAGGTTTTGAAGTGAGTAAAGTGTAAAAAAGCTTTCAAATTCAGGGATAAATGGAGGGAGAAAAGTAAAAAAATGCGCGTTTTACAATCCAAAACTGGCCATATCTCGATAAGGCCAAAATTACTATTAATCGCTAATAAAGAGTAGCATACGTCCTTTCAGATGAGATGAAAATCATCGACCTCGGATGACCTTGAAGGTAAGTACTGCAACAGGAACTGTATAGACTGTAGCGCGTCTCTCTTAGCGACAGCTGGGCTTTCTTGTTGCACAACGTAACGCTTAAGGAATCGTGTATACTGTACCAACTCATCCTACCACAACGAGCTTCGTCCAGCCGGATGCATTTGTAGGCCGCAGCGTCATTGACTACCTACGCACTAGCCAGTTTGCGTCATATAGGCCTACGGACGACCAAGCCACAGTACGGTATAGTTCCTTCATTCGAACACTGTTGTGTGTTTAGCTCTACGGAGAAAATCCGCCGACAACTTATACTTTTGTTTGATCGACCTCGCGGCGACTGATAGAAATGCGAGGCAGAAACGCTGAAAGAAGTGGTGGACCTAAATCTATTGTATCAGCGCTGGCGTTACTGTGGGTTCTCGGATACTGCGACAGCAAAGTATCCGGGCTGATCGTATCCGCAACTTCAGCACCGCATCTGCAACTAATTACTGCATCAGGTATCGTTGGTGATAATAATTAGCCTAATAGAAGTAGGCCTACACTGTGTCCCAAAAAGATGCAGACATTATCGATGTCAATTTAAATTAAAAACGGATGACCATGTGTGTTTGCAGTATTGGCACATAAAACGATTGTAATATTTTGGTCATTTTTACGCGCGAAAGCAGCTACCGCTTTCAGCGCGTCTTAGCCATCGCAATTCTGTTTGTCCGTCTGTCTGTCCGTCTGTCACACGGGTGGATCAGTTAAAAACGGTGCAAGCTAGGATCACCAAATTTTTACCGTCGGCTGCCTGGAAGACTAGTTTCAGGAACCGTAAAGATTTTCTAAACATTCGAAGGGGTTCACTCCGAACTAGGGCGCTAAATGAAAGGGGGTGGGAAAAATTTGCGATTTTTGGCCGTGAAGTCGCTGTATCTCAATAACGGTGCGAGATAGGGCCTAGGTTACTATTAATTACTAATAGGAAGTCGTACACTGGCTCTCGATTGACACCTAATTGAGTGACCTTGGATGACCTTGAACGTTAAAATAGGGGGTTTTGTAATGGATTTTTGGCGATTTCGGTCTGCGAGACACGTTTTAAGAGCGAATTGCGCCAAAATCAATTGAGATAGACATAAACAAGCTGCATGTGAAATTTTTGGCATTAAACGTAGATTTCGACGGTCCATGTCTCGATTTTCTAGGTTCAGGGAAACCTGCGCACGAGGGCATCAAAAAGCGGTACCCAGTAAAAGTCATTTTTGCCGTTGTTGGCCAGTCTTTCGTGAAAACGGTTGCAGATAGGCATGGGCATGCTGTCTATCACAACAAGCACTAGTGACGAGCTTTTCAGTCGTATCAACATCGATGACTTTGAAAGACCCTGAACTTCCAAAATAAGGGGTTTTCATTATTTTTTGCAATCTTCGGCTGTAGCGCACACTCCAAGAATGAACTGCGACGAAATGGCTGGAGATAGACTGACAGTTTGCGAACAGGAACTGCTATAAGCTTTCACGCGTCTCGTGAGCATTACCTCAAATTTTTTGTTCCTTAAGTTACAACCGATAACGTCGTAAATCTTTTTGGGGAACAGCACGTTGATGATAACTATTATTTTTTTTAAAGTCCTGTAAAGTATAAAAAAAGAAAAGCACATGGAATGACGACGGGTCCAGTGCGACACTCGTGGCAAAAATTGTCACGAAGCAGAATAGCGTCAAAAGTGAACGCCGCAAAATCACTGACATCCGGTGAAACTGTAAAAAAAATACCTGCGCGTTCGTCGTTGGAAAATGCTGCAATTTTATGACCGGTTTTTATTGTATCGTATCATGAGTCGCTGATTCATTGAGTCAAAAAATATTTTTATTATAATGTTATTACAACAGAATCACATGCAAAGTGTTACCAGCTAAGAGTGTCGAGCCCAGACTTAGGCCTACAGCAAACTGTACGGTCAATGCAGCAGGCATGCATTTAAAAACTTGCAGGCTTATTGCAACCTTGTGAGAACTGAATATCATTAAAACGTGAAAAAGTGAAAATATCAGCAACTAAGGCTTTAATTTATGTTTTTATTTTTTTCCAAATATACTTGCATTATAATAATCAATGGAGGGTGTTCAAACTCTCGACCCTCTCTGTGTATAGACGACTGTAGACTGGTAGACGGATCTAAAACTGCTGCCCGACGGAACATTGCGGATTTTCATTGTCACTGCAACTGCAAATTGTCGCTTGCATACGATAGACCTATACACAAATGCCTATAAACTCAAATATGGGCACTCATCTAAAAAGTGGTTATTATACTTATATTGGCTCGTTTAGCGTGAAAACAGCTGTTGCAGATAGACACAGACATACTGTTATCGTAACAAGTACTAGTGACGAGCTTTTTAATGGTGTAAACATCGATGACCTTGAATGTTTTTGAACCCCCAAAATATGGAGTTTTAGTATTTTAAAATTGTTTTTGCAATAATTGTTGGCTGTGACGCACATTTCAAAAGTGAATTGCACTGACATGGCTAGAGATAGACCTAGACAACCTGCAAACAGGAAGTGCTACCGCTGTCGCGCGTCTCATGAGTTTTTTTCAAATTACTTGTCTTGTTTTCTGCAAGTAACGTTGACACGTCATTGGTGGCGTGGCGTAGCGATAACAACGAAGTTAACCTACGCCAGGTTAGTACTCGGATGCGTGACTGCCTGCGGGCAGGTAAACCATCTCCGCATGTAACCATCCGCCTAGGTCAACTCAGCCTTCCATCCTTCTGGGGTAGGTAAATCGAGTACCGGCCTATCTGGCTGGCGTTAAGGCGGGGCGCGTTCACCTGTGTCGG
>Ga0209367_1009248_pt1 | contig 13392 bp, 7 predicted proteins | sample WorMetLIZISLAND2_FD_187412 | JGI IMG/M metagenome (GOLD analysis project Ga0209367, IMG submission 187412) | Marine gutless worms symbiont microbial communities from Max Planck institute for Marine Microbiology, Germany - Olavius geniculatus... ... | reverse complement strand
CCGAAGGGGTGACAGATGACTATGGAGGATAAGATTTGAGAAAAAGAAAAGTTTTGAGATTGAAATGAAAGAATGATGGGGTGATTGATGACAGGAGTGGTGATGGTGACGCTGACGAGGTGAGATGATCATGGAAGTATGGTGAGTCAGGAGATAGATCAAGACGTGGCTGACGAAATGAGTGGGGGAGTTGATTCCAGAGATGAGGTGATGCATAGCGAAAGGAACGACGGGTAATTTTTAAGGAGGAATGAGTAGACGCAATAATGTGACTTAACCCCGTGTGTTCAAAAATGTGAATATGCTAGATTGTGAGGGTTTTTGTTTGATAATCTACCCAATTTTGACGACGTCTATATGACTTAATAACGTTAAGTTTTTTTCAAACACGTTTAACTAGCAAAGGTTTTGTTCTCGTATTACCGAAAGTCACTAAGAAAAAGTTTATACGTTTGCCAAGGTGCTTTAGAATGAGCGGTTTAGTTAATATATACAAATAAATAAAACTGTATTTTGAAGTTGTTGCAGTCATCTATTTTTTCTGCAGTTTGCTGCCATGGAACGAACAGAATTTCACAATTGTTACATTCGAAGGTGCATTATTTTAAATCTAGCGCACAAGTCCTCTTAATAGGAGCAATAAATACATCGTGTACATATACAGCCAGCAACAATCAGCAAGTGCGTCTGCATCTCCTGCTATAGTACAATAACGCATCGTTGTCATAGCAACAGTTGAATGACGTCTGTAGCATCATTGTTAGAGTCACGGCGCTCGCTATCTTGACTCCAAGTCGACGTTATACACGGCAATGAACAACTAGACCACTAGTAAGATTACGATCATGCGCCTTTATTCGTATAAGTTTCGTTTTCACGCGAGTTTGTTCGTTTATTCGTGTGTCAATATTTCTTTGCAATCGCAACTCTGATTTTTCTCGAAGTTTGTCACTAGTATTCGGAACCACATGAGTATGAAACGACTAACTCTAGGGAGGTCAAAGTTTAAAGTCAAAAACGACATTAGATCAAACAGTCAGATATCGAAGTGCTTGCAATAAGCTTACTCATGCTACTAAAATGTTTTCTTATTTCTGTTACTATCCAAGACGGCGGCAGCCGGCATCTTGATTATTTAATAGCGATGTCGTCAGTGGCTTCTATTTCTATACCTGGTGGACGCAGCTTGAGCCCAGTGAAAAATAGGGGAAAGAAGTTTTGATAAAATTATAGATCAAAACTTTCCTCTTATTTTTTACTTTTTTCACTGGGCAAACTACATTTTAACAAAACTTCTTCCCTATTTTTCCTTTCCCCATATTTTTAAATCTACAGTTTCAACAAAAACTTTTATTTTTATTTTTCCCTATTTTTACTGGGCAAACTACGCCCTTAACAACACTTTCTCCCTAGAGGAGAAAGAAACCCAAAATGGAGGAGAAAACTTGAGTCAGAAATTGGAGGGAAACCTCAGCCCAAAACTGGGGGAAGTTGCGCCCGATTATGATTCCAGATATGGGAAATAGAAGCCACGGGATGTCGTGATTTTAGATGTTCATCTGATTTGGTGCGTTACAGGTAAGCTATTAGCTGAACGAAAATACTTTTAGCGTCGAATATCACTTACGACTTTCGACAAAATTCGATCCTGTTATCGTGAAAACATTTTCGTATTATCTGAGAAACCTAAAGAAGAGATGGAGATAATACAATGAAATTTTGCACTACGATACGCAAAGATTCAAAGAGTCGGATAAGTGAACAAAATCTGAAACATCTTAACTACTATTCTGGTTTACTCATTCACGGATCTTTCTGTTACCGCTATATAGTGGCCAGACTGAAAACGCGTAAAGACTAATTTTTTTGTGTGCAAGTATCTATTCACTACAGTTTTTCGCTGCATATTCGGTCGCTCTGCTGCACTTTCTTAGTAGCTTATTTCTGGAAGACTTTTGTGTACAGATATGGTGCCGCATTGTCAGGTCTCGCTATTTCGTCGCCCCCTTGCTATAGCTTGCTTGTTACCATGTAGTCATTATGCACATGGCGTGACCGCGCTTGACAGTGCGTTTATATTTAGCCGTAGACGAGATAACTGGATTTCATTTGTACGAGTCGTGTGTCAGTTAAGTGGCTTGGCGTCTGGAGTCTCGGCATGTCGTCTTCTATCAAACTCCTCCTGACATTCTGTCTAACGAGCTATAGCTGATGTCTCATTAATATCTTACTGATGAACGTCGAATAGAGAGAGAACAGGTGTAGGCTTACAGTAACTTCACCCGTACACCGCTCTCGTGTGGCACGCGACGTACGTGTAGTTACAACTGAATAAAGACAAGTATGATACACAGGGTGGGCCAAAAATGGCATCATTTTTGTACACTTTATAATTTCTTAACTTTGACTTAATGCCACGGCGACGTTGATCAATCAGCGCGCTCCGGCAGCTCTAACTTCACGATTACGAATCCGGTTTCTCCACGATGTCTTGTTTTGGAAGGTCTGTCAGCCTCAGGTACGGATAGGTGCAGTGCATCGCAGTCTTCTGTTATGTTGTCCGTCCATCTTTTCCGTAATCTACCTCTAGGTCTCACGCCACTGACATGACCATGAAGCAGTATGTGAGGTTATTTGTTGGGGTTCATCCTGGCAAAGTGACCGAAGTATGACAAACGTCTAGTTCTGGGGATTTCCACAATGTCTTTTTTGATAGACAATTCATTCAGGATGTCTGTGTTACGTTTGTGATCTCTTTTAGAGCAGCCGAGAATCTTCCTCGCCACTGACATCTCAAAGACACGTAGTGACCGTATATTCTCCATTTTAAGAGTCCAAGTTTCGGCGTTGTGCAGCAGTATGGACTGGACCAGAGTACGATAGATTAGTACTTTTGTCTCTTTACTGATCTTCTTGATCGCTGCACGTGCTTAAGACAAACAGTACTGAACTCTTCCATCGTGTGCGTCGCTTGTATAACGCCTTAAAACGCGGAACTTTACGCTCAGCCGCGTGATCCACTTTGTTTCGCATAAATGCGAAATTGCGAACTAGCAATGTGATTGAGAAGCAAATGGTTCAAGGATGTGTACCAGGTTACAGAAATCGTGGTCTACAACGCCGACGTTGGACAGATGACATCACGGAATGGACTGGGATGAAGATCAATAAAGTGGCTGCAGCAGCAGAAGATCGCGATTGTTGGAGAAGGATACTACGCGCCGCCAACCCTTCTTGTGGAAGAAGGCACTGAACGACGACGACAAATGTGAACATATTATTGCACGCGATGAATAAAAAGAACAAAAGACAAACGTTTGAACGTTAGGTTTTTCTCGTGAATAGATTCTCCTCCGAGCATACAAAATGCAGTCGTACGCCACGTTCCAATGATTTCGCTTCGCCTGTCGTTGCATCTCGCCGCCGAGCGCCTATAGATGTAAAACTTATGCCCCGTTTACACGATGAAGCTAGCTCGACGAGCGTTAGTCAAACCAGCTTCGTCGTGTACACAGAGTACTGAAACAGAAACATAGAACTAATTATAACTCGCATCCGGGCGATTCTGTTTTAGACATTTTTACAAGTTATAGTTCAGTTTTCAACGCATCAAAAAAGCCCAATCCCATAGATAATCTTTCGTGCAATGTCTGCGGATGATGTGCGGTTATGGCGTGTACAGGCAGCTTGACGTCGTTCACGCGAAGTTGCAGTCCGCTCATGTGGGCGCACACCGCCGGCTGTGTACCGGGCACCGAACAGTCGACCAACGAGGTCGTCCAACTCTGCTATTACATGTGCGACACGAACGATTGCAACGGTTCGGGCTCGCTGCATCACTTACTGAACTTGCTGCGGCGCCGGCGCAAGTAGTTGCCGTGGTGGTCGATGATGACGTCGCGGGATGACGTCACTCCACCGAGCACGCCGCGCACGTGCTTGTTGCTGTTGTAAACATCGTGTTCGAAATTCAAACTCGCCGCCCTGGTCCTTGCCCAGTCGTGGAACTCAGCGGTTTACGAAATTATCTAGCATCTGTTGTGGTCTACAAAACGAGGCAGCATACTTTTGACGATGGCTCTGTTAAATAGTGTTCAACATTTTGGCCAATAACGGAATCTCAACGTGGTCACGTGACCATTCGACTCGGCATATGTGGTTTCCTATTGGTGGTCTGTTGTAACCATGCGTCTAACTTGCACCGTTAGGGAGATATGGGGCCTCAAATATAATGGGGTCACGACTTTGACTTTTCGGGGTCACGTGACGTCATCGGTCACGTGACCATTCGACTCGCGGTGGGCGACTTCCTGTGGGTGGTCCATTGTAACCATGCGTCTATCTTGCACCGTTAGGGAGATATAAAGCCTCGAACTTGCATTTGCCCATGTTAAAGGCCAAAAGTTCACTGCGCATGCGCCGTGTCACGTGACATGTAGGCAGAGGGTCCAAAATAACAGCATATTTGGAATTCCCGAGGCCACACTGCCTATTCACTATGCCACTTTGGCGAGGCTACGATGACGATTAAGATGAGTTTGTAGATGAGCATCTCCATTGTTAAGCATTTTCAGCTGTAATTTTTCTAAGTCCGAAAATGGGCCCAAAATTTTCCGTTTTGGAGAGATTTAAGAGGGAAAATATGAAAGATAAATGATGAGACCCCCAAGAAAATCAATCCCCACCGAAACACGTCATCCAGTGGAAAAAATGCGGCGATATTCCCAAAAACGTGTTCTCCAGAGCTTGGCAAGAAAAGTACAAAAAAAATCCCAATTAAACATTATATTTCACCTCTTTGCCGCGCCGACCCCGCTAAGCCGATTTGTACCATTTTGGCACGTAGGGTCAGACCGCCGACGTAATCATCCAAGTCAAATTTTAAGTCGATTGATTCAGGGATTTGGGAGCCACGGGTACCCAAAATTTGGGGTTTCCCGTTGACTTTGATAGTCGCCCTTACAGCAGTGTTACGCACTACCGTGCTACACTGTGATAAAATGGCCATCACCAAATCATGAAAGTGATGGAATATCGCAAAGCATCGAAGAAAACAGTAGAATATAAGCTATGGATAAACCTTGATTCCAAGTATTTTTGCTTATAAACTGTCAGCACGGACGATTAAAACGAGAACAAAATCTTCAGAATTCGTGAAAGAAACTGCGTAATATATGCATCGGTATTGACGGTCCTGTTGTAAAAAAAACATTTCGGCTCAGACGCGGACGCCGGTTGATTATGCATTGTTGGTCGTCCGTGTCTGTCTCTCTGCCTCTTCATCAGTGCGTAATCAGTTCTTGTAAGAAAAAATATCTCCAAAAGCGCATCGCATTTTTCATCAGATTAAAGCACAAAACATTAGCTCAAAGTAATGAGATTTTGTTGGCGATTTCATGACGCTTTCCCGTTTATACTTTGCACGAAGTTTCAGGCTCAACGTTAAAACCAAAGACTTCCATTTTAATCATCAAATTTGCTTGTAGTCATTTTCCGCACTTTAAAAATAATATTAACGAAGCAGTTTGAATCGTTAAGTAATTTGATTAGCATTTCGATATCTTGTTGCGTAACTTCGAGCAACGTGTTACTGTATACTTTTCGTACATTGTAGCCATAGCCATACAACATTTCAGCGGAGCGAATGTGGGTGTGTCCAGGGAACGATAATTATTGATACTGAAATGATGATGGAGCATGGCGTGCGTAAAAAAAGTTCCAAAAAAAATTTTTTAAACGTCAAAAAATCGTAAAAACGTGGCAAAATTTTTTAAAAAAACCTTTAAGAACATTGAATAAAAACGTTGGCTGAAATTTGTTTAACGTCTTGCCTAATGCTTAATGCTGTCGGTGCAGTATACCTGGAACTATAGTCTAGATAAAGAAAATTTTATTTAATTTTAATTTAACCGTGTGGTCATAAGACCATAGCACTAAACTAATCAAACATACTAGATAAAAAATTTTTTATTTGGTATATTTGGCTTGCTTGCTTGATATTGTCCGTCGCGAACGACGATGACGCTTGGACTAACTAAGTAAACTACCATCACTATGACCTATTAATTCGTTCCTGTGGTTCCAAAAGTGCTTCTTAAAGTTCTTGATAGGTATTTCAATGCACGTTTTTTAAAATAAAAAAAACGTTGTGAAAAATAAAAAAAATCGTTGAAAACGTAAAAAAACGTGGCAAAAATTTAAAAAAAACGTTTAAAACGTATTTTTTACATTTATGATATCACTATTTCCAGCAACGAATCTGTGTTAGCCAACATAGCCAACATAGCCTGACTGTGACACAATTTCTATACCTTATTAAACTTGCACTATTTCTAAAAACGCCTTTGGAAGTCCGTGGCACAACCGCTACATTTCTGCTATGTTTTGTTCCCACTATGTTCCCACTGGTTTAATTTTGGCACATATAGCCTATACGATAAGCTGTTTACCATAATGGCGTATTTGTGCTGCAAATTATTCTACATGTAGATTAATTTTCACGCTCACATGGGCCTAGGCGTAAGTCGACCATGTGATTCATGCCATTTATTGATTGCATAATATAACGCTTACTACTGATTTTTAAACATGTACGATTATTACATTTAGGTCTAGTAGGCTACAGGTACATTCCTGATGCCTAGACAAAAGTATATAAGCATATCAGGGCGCTAGTTATAGCAATTTTTGAACGCCAGCATTTACTCAATTCAAAATGTACATGCTATTTTCGATGACAATAACATGTGAACAGTTGAACACGTTATGCTGTTGTTTTGTTCTAAGTGCACGGTTACTCAGTACACTATATTCAGAAACTCTTGCAACTGTATATAAACAAGAAAACTGAGCTAATGCTCACAAGACGCGCAAAAGCCTATAGTAGTTCCTGATCGCAAACTGTCAGTCTATCTCCAGCCATTTCGTCGAAGTTCATTCTTGGAGTGTGCGATGCAGCCGAAGATCTCAAAAATCAATTAAAAATCCGTCTAACGGAAGCTTAAGGTCTTTTAAAGTCATCGATGTTGATACGTCTAAAAAGCTAGTCACTAGTGCTTGTTGTGATAGGCAGCATGCCATGGTGATCTGCAACCGCTTTCACGAAAGACTGTCCAACAACGGTAAAATGACGACTTTTACGGGGGTACCGTTCTTTGATGTTCTCGTGAGCAGGTTTCCTTGAGCCTAGAAAATTGAGACTTGGACCGACAAAATTTACGTTCAATGCTGAAAATTTCATACGCAGCTTGTCTATGTCTGTCTCAATTGATTTTGGCGTAATTCGCTCTTGAAATGTGTCTCGCAGCCCAAAATCGCCAAAAAATCCACAAAACTTCCTATTTTGGCGTTCAAGGTCATCCAAGGTCATTGAATTCGGTGACAATCGAGAGTCAGTGTCATATTAATGAATAATAGTAACGTCCCTAGGCCCTATCTTGCACCGTTACCGGTGCGACTAATACAGCGAATTATTGGCTAAAAATCGCAAATTTTTCCACCCCCTTCTCATTTAGCGTTCTCGTTCGGAGTGACCCCTTTCGAATTTATAGAAAAGCTTTAGGGATTCTGAAACTAGAGTCTTCCAGGAAGCGACAGTGAAAATCTGGTGATCCTAGTTTGCACAGTTTTTCATCCGTGTGACAGACATACAGACGGACAGACGGACGGACAGAATCGCGATGGCTAAGACGCGCTAAAGCTTCCGCGCGTAATAAAACACGGGCTATCTTTTTGAGTGAATAGTGACAGTTCAGGTCTATTTGAGTCACAAACATTACACACGTTGCAATATTGTTTAAAGTGAGCAAAATGAGAGATGGGGATTCCTTTGTGGATTATTTTTGTTGCTGGTGGCCTTGTACGACCTCTACATGTTATTGCGGTTTTAGTAGTTTTGTATTTTAGAGAGGATATTGGTTACAAGTAAAAGTATCCCAGTAACAAATCTTTGCGTAGTTTCTGTGACAGCAAAAACTTCTTCAAAATTATTAAAGGTCATTGAAGGTCAATATAGAAAATATGCACTATAATACGTACAAAATGTGTAGGTCTATACATGATTGTCGGTGCACATTAATATTGTAAAAACTGACAAACACTTCGTTGTTTTTATATGTTTAATACAACATTTCTAATTATGAATTGTCGTGCTGTTTACGCCACGACGGCTACCAGTCTGTCAGTAAAAAACTCTACCATAAATTATTTCAACTCATTCATAATCATATGAGTTTCGAATTCCAAACAATCAGCAAGAGGACATTTGTAGGGGTCTAAACACGTATAAGAAAAGATTCCCGGCATTAGTTACATATACGTTCGTGCATTTTCGAGCGGAATGCAAATAAAACAGCTTTCACCAGCGGCCGCATGTACTCGTATTGCCACTTTGATGTCAGTGCTGCGAGCATCTGTGATAGCGACGTGCTTCAGCGGCAGACGTTAACTCGCTATAAAGCAATCGTCAGTCAGATCAAGATTCTCGGCAGCATTCTGCTTAGCCGAGCAGAGAATGCGCTAAACTTACGACGATCGGCGAAGCGCCGACGGCGTCACGTATAAGCTTAGTCTAGCGTGTATGCTACTGAATGTCACGCGTTTGTCGCTAATTAATCACAATGAATAGCACCGTAAACGCGTCGCTCGCCGGCCGCGCCTGCGGTCTAATTATAGCGTCAGATCTCGGCGCCATTTCACACGACAAATCACGTTCGTTTGCCGTTCGCTCTCGGCGCCCCGGCCTCCCTAGCTCCGTTCTTACCGTACCGGAAACCAGTAATTAGTTCACTTACGGATGCCGTTTTGTTCTTTTCGTGGACAGATTTGTATCGGAATCGAAGCGAATAGGGCCAAAATTAGCGGAAGTTAATAACTGAATGATGCCAATATGACGAACTGCTTCACAAAGGCGTCTATCGTGCTTTTTATCTGCTAGTCAGGGCAGGATGGTCATGGGGACATTTGATATAATAGGCACGTGCAGGTCCAGCTAGCTTCTCGAAAATAACTGATATTAAAAGTTTAACTATACCTAGCCTAATGCTCAGTTGGCTATCCAGCAAACAGATGGGCATTGTCGCAGTTTTCTGTACGCTGCTTTCATCGTTATCTCGAATCTAACCAAAATTCCATTACGCCGACTTTCACCAAAACTTTCCCGCGGGGAAAGTTGCAGACACAAATCACGAAAGTCGCGGACGCAAACCATTTCGACATGTCTACAGGTAAGCAATGATAAACCGAAGTGTACTAAATATAGGCCTATATATTCAGCCACTTGAAACATGTTCTGCATTTTCATGTCCGTTAACTTTATGTCCGTCAATTTCATGTCAGGCTACTTCGTGTCCTGTCCTGCCAATTACTCTAAATTTGTCCTCCATTGTCATGTCCGTCAAATTCATGCCTGGACATTTTGATGGTCCGCCATTTTCATGTTCGTCACTTTCATCGCCGCCGTAAAAAATATGAGCATTCAGTCGCGGTGGTATAGAAATTTAGCTGTTCGATTATAAGCACCAGTGCGAGCAGAAAGCCGGGTCGACGTTAATTTCGTAAGAAACAGAAAAACAGCAAACATGCTTATTAAACTGGCTGCAAACAGAAAATTAAAATTTTGCAAAAATAAAGCAGTGCAGAGAACACGTAGGAATCCGACTTTTAACGTGTGCCGTAAGTTGACAGTTTTTTTGAAAAGGCAAAAAAGTAAAGACCGATACTTGCTATAGCGCTTCTAACATGAGAGGGACTCGTAGCAGCTGATTGGCATGAGCTAATGATACCGCAGCGCACTATGCGGCCACTAATGCGCGCGTCAGCGAACAACTGGACCCGCGGTTTGCAGCAAACAGACATACCATCGCCCCAATCAGCCACACTAGGCCTTCACCTTGCAGGCCCGTAAGCTACTACTTATTTCCCATCTCACGGAAAGTAGGAGGCTGAGTTAGCCTGATATCAAAGTAGGTTTGTGATCTTGTATGGAGAAAAATTTGGAATGTTCGGATTTTTATGCTAGTGCAGAAAAAACAGCCAGATTAGTAGTCCAGATGACACAAGTTAACTTGTTTCAAAAATAAAAATTTTGAGCAAAAGGGCAAAAAACTACGCTTACCATATAAATCACCAAAAATATCTGACGAGAGCAAAGATGCCAAAGCGTCAAGACCTAAGGTGTCGAGTGGGACCAGAAATGGGACAGCTACTCAAATCAACTCAGTCTAGCCATCCCTTAGTGGGTAAGACTGAGTATCAGTGTAAGCTGGAACGTCAGTAGACAAACCGCGCATTAGCTTCGTATCTATGGTCCCTGCAAGAAATACTGCACTTACCGAAGTCTGGCTGAGAGCTACACAAACAAGAAATTTTAGCTCACGAGACACGCGAAAGCCTATAGCAGTTCCGGTTCAGTAGTTTAGCTAAAAATTGTGATGTTCAGGCTAAGTTAATATACAAATGCCAAATTTTCTATCTGGATCACATAACAATAGTAGCGTGGCGCCACCTTGTGAATGATATAGACTTGTGTCGCAGCCCGAAATCGCCAAAAAATCCATAAAACCCCCTATTTTGGCGTTCAAGGTCATTCAAGGTCATTGAATTCAGCGCCAATCAAGAGCCAGTATACGACTTCATATTAGTGATTAATAGTAAGATAGGCCCTATCTCGCATCGTTACTGAGATACAGCGACTTATTGGCCAAAAATCGCAAATTTTGCCCACCCCTTCTCAGCGCCCTCGTTCGGGATGTCTCCCTTCGAATTTATAAAAAAAACTTTACGGTTCCTGAAATTAAAGTATTCCAGGCAGCGACAGTAAAGATTTGGTGATCCTAGCTTCCGCCGTTTTTGACTAATCCACCCACGTGACAGACAGACGGACGGACGGATGGACAGACAGACAGACAGAATTGCGATGGCTAAGACGCGCTGAAAGCAGTAGCTGCTTTCGCGCGTAAAAACAGAAATTTTTAATGTTCTTGTTCCTCAAAAAACTTTGATTTTACTTTTTGCTCTTTATAAGAGGTAAAACAGTACGGATCCGGTACTTGACACAGCATGGCTTTTTTGCTCAGGCCTATACGCTCGAGTCAAACTCGTGACCATAAAATGCTTTATACCCAGTTTACACGATCGAGCAAACATCGAGCTGGCTCGTATAGCTAACATATAGCCAGTTCGTCGAGCCAGCTTGATCGTGCAAACGGGCATATTACAGTATTGGAAGTGGCAGCTGATTGTCATGAGCTAATAATGCCGCATCACAATATGCGGCCATCCAGAAAACAGTCGGACCCGCGGTGCAGGCAGCAGACACATCGGTTGTGGCCTGCCATAGCCAAGGGCCGCCATAGCCACAATGCCATAGCCATAGTCAGGGGCCACCATAGTTAGGGTTACGGTCAGGGTTAGGACCCCACTATCCTTAACCCTAACCCTAACCCCAGTAGCCTATAGAAAAGTGTGGCAGAGCTAGCCATTCGTACCATCGGCGCCCCCTTACGGCCACCCTTTTCTTCAAGCGAAGATTCTATGTTAAGCCTATAGGAATGTGGGGTCCTAACCCTAACCGTAACCCTAACTATGGCGGCCCCTGGCTATGGCGGCCCTGGTTGGCTATGGAATTGTGGCTATGGCGGCCCTTAGCTATGGCGGCCCCTGGCTATGGCGGGCCGTCATCGACACACCACCGCCCAAATCAGCCACATTAGGCCTTCACCGTAACCGTAAGCCGGTGAGGGTAAGATGTTAAGTTTACTTGTGTATGTACTGTTACAACTAAACATGACAAGGTCATTATTTTAGAGGTTTTGATAATGATATTAATCATTATTATTGTTACAAACTTTATTTATATTTATTTTTTTTATAAAACTGCATTTTAATGCTTTTTTAAATTTCCCTGACGCTTGTTGCATCAATGTCATCGTCAACAGCTAGTAGAATGTAGTAGCTAGGGCTTATCCGACAGAGTTAATATGACGTCACAATAACGTCGGGAGTTTCAGATGCTGTTGAGATCAAGCGTCTTTCAACATCTGTATTATTGCTGAAGACATGAAATAGAATATGAAACATCTAGAATACATCGAACAAAAACAAGAACTGCAGAATTTACTATGCTCCATTAATTAAAACGTTTTATAGTTTAACGACACTGTTGTTAGCCTGTCTGCTTATTACGCGGCCGTCCCACAAGCCGCATTACGCGCCTTGTCCGCCCGTCTGTCTCGTACGAGCTTTTTTTATTTTGACCACTGGCGCTATCCCAGGTCAATTCAGCCTGGCCATCCCTTCGTGGTAGGCGCAATGAGTACCAGCGAAAGCTGGGACGTAAACGGGCACACCGCGCGATGCATTAGCCCAATATCCGTGGTCTTCCAGTGTAAGAACTGGTGTCTGGCTGAGGGCTAAGAAAACAGAGATCAGCGCCGCCCACTGGGCCTTAAGGCTCGGGAAGGACTTTACGTTTTTTACGTTTTACTGGCGCTATATATTATACAAAGAGTGACTGGCGTTGAGGTCATTATTGAAAATTTTTGACACGAAGTTCGTAATATGTTGCCCGAGATCGAAGATCGAAGGCAACATGTTACGAATTCGGGGGGGGGGGATTTAATAATGATCGAAATTCCAGTCTCTATTTGTTTTGTTATACTTCAACGCCTCTAGGCAAAATTTGTGGCATATTAGAAACGTAGATTTTTCTCACGGAAAGCGGAAGAATGGGAATATTTTTCTGGACCATAGCGAAACGATTTCTATCAACCTGTTATGGTAAAGCTGTTTGTTTGTGTTTCAGTCTGAACGTTGCCGAGAGAGCTGTGAGGTGTCAGAACGGTCACGTGTTTTGTCGGAAATGTATCTTGAAATACGTCGTTCGCACGCCAGCGCCTGCAGGACACACGCCCACCCCGGAGGCAGACGTCGTCAGAAAATGCCCCATCTGTAGAATGGACACCGTCTTTCGACAAGACAAGCACGCGCAAATCGCCGTCGAAGCTCTGCAGGTCTGGTGCTGCACACTCACTATTGGCTAGTCGGTTTGTCGGTTATTAGAAACATACAAATGCAGCTTATCAAGATCGACTAACTGTATAGAAATAGACATGTTTGAGAATTTTCACGGAAATAACGTTGCATTTGGTAGCTGGAAGTTTGCTTGTGTGGTTTGCCTACGCACGTGCATCAAATATCGTTTAAGTAATTTGGTCGTTATGCAACGTTTCGTCTGGAGATCTCTTGGAGGCGACATTTTTTTCCTAAATGCATCCATGTCATCAATAAAAGAACGGGTGAGTAGATTATAGTGATCCAACTAGAAAAGCAGTCAGAGACCGCAGACCTCCGCCAACGCCATGTTGTTCGCAAGGTAGCAGCACCATATTCTGT
>Ga0209367_1009247_pt1 | contig 13392 bp, 6 predicted proteins | sample WorMetLIZISLAND2_FD_187412 | JGI IMG/M metagenome (GOLD analysis project Ga0209367, IMG submission 187412) | Marine gutless worms symbiont microbial communities from Max Planck institute for Marine Microbiology, Germany - Olavius geniculatus... ... | reverse complement strand
ACATTATAAAATTCGACCTAGTACTGACCATCGTGCAAAATTTCAAGCCGGTCGGCCCACGCACCTCGGAGATCTGGCGCTCGGAAAAAAAATAAACATCTGGGCTAAAACATAAGTCCTTCCGAAAACTATCGTTTTCGGGCGGACTAAAAAACGTGAGAAGGGGAAGGGAATTCAAAACTCTTCCCCAAGCAAAAATTCTGGCATATACCTTGGCACACACGAATATATAGACCAAATTACATGCTTACAACCACATGATGTGTCATAAATATGACATCCTAAGGCCTGATTTACAACAAGTTTTTAACTCAAACTTATGAAAAACTTTTTAAAAAAATAAAACATAAATAGCAGGAAAATGTGAGTTGAGAAATATGGTTTAAAACATTCAAAAAGTTACAAACAACTTTAATGCAGCTTTCTAACTTATATGACTTTACTTGAAATAACTAAATTTATTTATGATTAATTTTTTTCAAATGATTAATTGTGCAACTAATCACTAATTTCTGTAACTCTGTTCATTAGCAATAAAAATGACAAAAACTACAGTAATGCACAGAACCTGAAACGGGCGGACAACTCGTACGATGGAAATTCAATCTCACACATTTTTTTCTGAAGGGAAATAACTAAATAACCTGATACGTCTGTTAATCTTTGAGCATGGCAAAATAGCCATCAACAGAAAATTCTATCACTCCATTAAAAATGTCAACAGCATTAATTTTATTAACTGTAATTAATTCAGTATTGTGGAAGTAAATGCAATAATTTAACAGCTTTGAAACTCATTTAGTTAGTTAATTCAGATAGCTGTTACTAAAGGAGAGCGACTGACCAAGTCGAGTGGCTGAAGCGTAAATGATTGGACAGGCAAACATCACCGTCAACAGAGGAACATATGACGACAGGTAGACAGGAACCAGAAACTCATGGCGCTCCACACACCTGTGTCAACAATTAATATTAGGCCTATCATAATTACACTGCACAGTGACTTTGTATACACCCTGTCCCAAAATTTGAGATAAGTTAGTGTAAAATGGTTAATATTTGATAGATATTTACAAAATTTGAAACAATCATGGAGACAATCATTCTAAACTAGCACTTAAAATTTAAACTCAAAGTGGCCACTTTGGCCTTGATGCAAGCTCTTAGTCTAAGGCGGGTACGTTGCTGTTTGATCCCTTTGTCAATAACAATGCATTGAATGTAACCTTAATGTAAACTTACTCTGGCATCATAATGACGTTACATTGAGCACACATGGTAAGTGCGTTTTTCATAAAGTGTGTGACTGTAAGTAATGTTAAAATAGTGCGTCGCACTGGCCATGCGTCACAGACTCAGTGGTTAAAATAGCGCAGTGTATGATAATTTGTTGAAATTCATGAACTACAAACTGAATTAGGCATGTTTGAAGCAGGGGGGCCGCTAATTTTGGGACAGGGTGTAGTATTATGGTTACTCTACACCTAACTGGTTACTACGGAGATTGGGTGACTTTCTTTGGAGTTTGGACAGTAAATCATTTTGGTATATAACCAAACACCCAGGTGAGCTCAGCCTTCCATCCCTCTAGTGTTGGAATTAAAGCAGAGCATGTTCACCTCTGTTGGAAAGTAGGTAGCACTGCATGATCCCATATGGCAGGTGACGTTCTGCTGCCCTGCGACGTGCTACCATTAAGAGCTATAAACATGTTTAACTTTTTTATTTAAATTTGTTGACACTACCACTGTAACAAACCAGCATGTCAAAAAATAAACAAATGGTAACAATGATAGGTGACAGTGCCAGCGGTAGAAACAAATTTCTGAGGCTAAAGAAGTACTGAAGCTGGCACAGATATTAGACAACACAAAGAGCAAGACAGTGGTGAGAAATAACATACAACAGTTATCTCGTACGTCGTACACAGTTATTAAAGAGGAAAGCTGACATAAAGATCTATAACGGCAATGCAGTGATAATTTACTACCAAATTAGTGTAAGTAAATAAGTAAGTAAATTTAATTTATAAAGCGCACAATGTCAGCGAGAAACTCACTGAATCTGAGGCGAGTGTAATGGCAACATGCCAAACTGGTGACCGAAAGGTCCCAGGATCGACTCTGCACCGGGACACTGTCGAGTAACGACCTTCGGCAAGTTGTTCACACACATGTGCCTCTGTCACCAAGCAGTATAATTTGGTACCGGCCAAAGAGCGCTGATGCCCTGGAGATGGGAAGGTAACCGTAAATCTGGCGTCGCACTGGCCATGCGTCATGGACTCAGTGGTTTATCCACCTACGAGATCAATGGCTATGGACAGGGAAATAAGCACCATGCCTATGCCCCAGAGAGGCAAGGCACGCTTTACCTTTTGTAAGGTTGTAATATGTGCACACCAATATTTTATAGCATGGCTGGCATAGGAGTGTAGAATATATTATGCACCTATAATGCTTGCTTGCTTCTTGGGCAAACTACAACACAGGAACATTGCCAGAATGAAATGTTTACAGAACTGAGAATCCGTGCATCACTATCTCCAACAGCAGCTACAAGTGGGATTTGAAGTGAAGAGATGGAGAAGCCATTAACAGGCTCATAAACATTGTATTTTGAGTAAGAAACGATAGATTTCTCATGTGAAAATTTGAATTGAGATTCTGAAAACCACGAAGGTGGTCGTAGTCCGACAGAGAGGCTACGTGGAACGTTGAAAGTGCTGATTGAATCACATCTGACAATTTGGGCCTGGACACGGAACCTTCATTGACTTGGCAATAAGGTGTTGTCAACAACCGAGAATTTCTGAGTAATTCCGGGACAACGCGAAGTGTACCACGTGACCCGACGTCGAGATCGTTTTCAGCCAACAACAGATTGACATCAGCTGCAGATAACTGGATGATGAATGACGACGACAGAAGATTGGAGAATTTAAATCGATGACAGCCATCAATGGCGATTTCAGGCGTATGCGTATGCTTGCTTGCTAAGCTGCTTGCTTTGCCGCATTAAAAAAGGATTAAATGTATAGTTAGCCAGCCATTTTATGTAAAAATATAAAGATAATTGTCTGAGCTAACTGTTACTGCATATTATTGTGTGTTTATTACAATATTATATCTTAAAACGTCAATCTTGGCATTTGTTGTCATAGCCATTAATGGCTTGAATTGTACGGTAAATAAGCCAGATAGATGATTCATTTCTAGCCATACATAGCAAACGACCAAAGTCTGCACCTTTACCTTAAAGTCTACCGTAAACCAAGTAAGTAGAGAAGGGGGTTTGACAGTCTCAATCAAACTCTCCCCATCAGCTGGAATTAGGACACGCTGCATAAATACAACCAAAAATGTCAATACCAAATGAATTTATGAGCTCAGAGTGCACAAAAATGCATTTGCAGCCAGGACTTAGCCCCGGGCCCTAGTGAGGGGCTTATAGCATTTCCCCATACCATCTCACTGTATTAATTTTGCAGGCCACAAAGATGCAGTTGAACACCATCTGAAAAAAATCTGGCTACAGACCTGTTAAGTAGTACTTGGTTAGGTATCTTATACCACTCACCTGTCAAAGCTTAGCCAGTAAAAAAGAATAAAAAAAGTAGAATAGTTGTTCGTACCTGTCCAGTGTTGGCCAGTAGAGAGAAATCAAACCTACGAAGCACACGACGAAAGACAATGGCCAACTGACGACATGATAGAGCCACATCCAACTGTCAGACACACAAGACATGACAATGTATAGAATGTTCTAACTTGACCATAATTTATTTGTTAGTAGACTGAAATTCATTATTTTTTGCTGCCCAAAGTAGGAGGGGGTTGTAGTTAATCACTCATTTTTCTGATTTTTAATATCTCAATCCCTTCCAGATGTATTCGCAGTCAAACCCTAATGTAGTATGAATAGAAATAACCATACTATTTATATTTCATACAAGAACTAGTGCGTCAGTGCACACTTGGCCACACAAAAAATAGCTAAGATTTTTTTGAAAAGCCATTGCAGAAATTCCGAGTTAATGCAGTAAAAAAATAATATTGTCAGAGATTCACTAAAAACAAAGACCACTTGGTAAAAAGCAGAATCGCCCTCCTTGTTTTTATTCCTCAAGTAGCAGCATGGGACTGACAGTTTGGTTGCAATTTCCAACTGCATGTTTTAGCTGGGGGAGAAAGATGGAATTCAACCACCAGATATCCAATTCCCCTGTAGATCAGGGCACAATCCGACCTCTAACTCTACAAGTGTACCTGCTAAATGTGGCATCAAAATCTGTCTAAAGGTTTAAGCAAGATACACGAATGTAACAAGACAGACAGACAGACAGACCACGCTACGCAGAAATGTGTAGGAATAGGTGGAATTGTTTGCACTACAAAATGCAACTCTGCCTAACAATATGAAAATTGTAATTGCATTAAATCGCCAGATGTTCAACGTTTAGCTATATTCCATAGCTAACTGAGTTCAGAGTATGAATGTATATATGTAACCACACTAAAAACAGCTTTGATTTCTTTGAAAAGTTATAGCAGAAATTGCTAGTTTTTGCAGCAAATAATACAATCACAAATCAAAGACAACACAAACGTGAAACCAGGAAAAAATCAGAATAAGTAAAATGATTGCACATACCTACGAGGGTCATCAGGGTCAGTTGACATATAGTACATGTTAATTGCAAATATCAGTGTCCACAAATACGTGCACGTGAAACAACATTGAACCCAGCCCTGCAAAATAGCAACATTATGTAAGCTTATTCACCACATTTGTTTGATAACTGGTCACTAGTCTGAATTTGGTCAAGTTCCAGTCCACTATAGCCAGGGGCTTCCATGGCCAAGGTCCACTAAAGCAAAAAATACAACTTATCTCTATTCCTACGTTATAATGCTATTACTAACACCGACCCTCATGCCCTTTGGACTACTGCCCCTTCAGACTAGTAAAGTGATGGTCCCTGACTGTTTATTAAAATTATGTGTAGCATTGTGGAATTAGCTGTTACAAGTGTTATATGGCTGGATAAATGAAAATAAAATGACAGACAGAAAAAAGTACTGTTATGTGAACTTTAAAAAACACAAAAAGATGGTTATGGGAGACCAAACGTAAATGCCATTCAGTGCTATAAATAGTTGAAAACACATAATTTATGTGTTAAAAGAAACCATAAAAACTTGGTTGAAGTCAAAGCTATAATAATGATATAGAAATTTATAAGGCATGCAAAGTCGGCAAGCGCCTAAAATGATAAACCATATATATAACGAAAAAAGTTCACATCTTTAACATTATAAGATTCAACATTTTCAAAAAATACTTTGAGTGTATCCATTTCAAGACATCTCTGGTGTGCTGTACCAAAACAAGTGCAATCTATAAAAATATGCTAGAAAATAGAAATAAAATGGCAAACTTAGCACTCATACTGATAAGAGAACACAGAGAACATTGTGTAGATAATGGTTATCGGGAACATAACCAGCCAGCCATAAGCTTGACCTCACCAGAAGTCCTTAACCGACACACACATACACATGGTTCGGTAACAGGAATATAGGACAGGCCAGGTAAAATACCTAGATAGTATGCTCACAAATGGTCATCCGTCTTGGTACTAACCTAGTTCAAATTAGAGTAACTTTGTTAATATGTCCAACAAAGATAACACTAAGGGCGCATTGCACCAACGTCGTTCAACTTTGAACCCGGGTCAAATCTGAATTTGAACCTAGTTCAGCCGTAAATTGCGTTGCACCAAAGCAGTTCAAGCATTGATCTCCATTCATTTCTGAACTGCCATCTGACCACCGATCAAATTTTGATCTCGGTTCAACTCGCGGTTCCACATGCACACTAAGCAATAAATATTTTCTGTGATACTATTGCTGCAAAAATTGTCCGATTCAAATCTTATCCTGTCTAAAACTTCTTCGTATCAAATTATAAGACCTCTAATGCAATTATACATGATGATCTGGATATGTTAGATTTCTACTATATTTGTTTTATGTCCTCTTTGTGCTCGATAAATTAACAAATAGATGCATAAATCGCATTTTTTGGTGGCGATGTTTCATTGTTACAGTAAACATACAAACAAACCCTAACCACAGCAACAAAAACTCATTCGTCCAATTTAATTATACTTGTGATCTGGATATGCTAGATTTGTGTTATATCGGTTTTCTGAGGCATTTTTGCTGGATAAATTAATTAATGGATAAATAAACAGCATTCTAGAGTGCCGATGCGCCGTTGCTTCGCCGTAGCTATGGCAAACATATATCTTGACAACGGACGTAAAATAATCAATGAGTAACACAAAATGTGTATTTACGCAACTTTAGTATGCAACTGTTAATGTGAAAATTGTGCGATAACTTCAGGGAAGCTTAAAATTTGAACAAATTACTGCCAATCGGTGCTGGACTGTTTCGTAAGCATTAGCATTAGCGCATGTGATTGTGACATCACTGTAGTTGGCCTACGGGCTAAGCGCGGCTTGACCAATCAGCGTCGTCCACGGTATAACCACGGCCATTCAACTGAATGGCATCAGCTGATCCAAGTTCAACTTGGTGCAACATAATTCAGTGTGAACTTGGTTCAACTCTTGATCTAGGTTCAGCTGAACCAAGATCATGAACGACGTTGGTGCAACTCGCCCTAAGTCAAACTGCCAAGCACTAATTGTAACAAAAATGTTATTTATATAACAGCTTACAGAACTGGACCTAAATACATAAAATTACCAAAAAAAACTATAAATCCTTGTTACTTTGGCCACAAAATATTAGACTGATATATGAAATCCATCCATTTGTTTTAAGCCATGGGTAAAAACTGAACACAAATAATGTAAAAAAGCAACATAAAACTACCAAATTGCTGACATCTATCATGACTGAACAACAGTTTTATGTGCAAACAGCTATTTCATCTCACTATACTGATCACATATTAACAATCACTTGCATAAGTAGATATACCAAGGATAGCAAGGAGATCAGTTGTTGCTATACAGCCAATAATGTTGTTCTGCACCAGCAGAAGCAGAGCATTGTGAGGTGTCGTTAAGCAGCCAACGCAGCGTGGTGTTCTTTTGATAAGCTGACATACGCAGCCGCAGACACCGATTGTTGACGTCACCACACACACGACGTTGTACCAGAGAAATGTTGCATCATCAGCCGATAGACGAACAGCCTCCGATGAGTTTCCGTACAACAGGAAAGAACTGTTTGCGCAGCAGAACGACTGAAGTACGGGAGTTGCCATCAAACCACGTGGTTACCACCATCACATCACCTGGTCACAATAGTAACATGCTATAACATAATGCATGCAATAATATGCAAAAGTACTGGAATTGTAATGCATGCATGAAAACAAAAAGTTGCTAGTAAAAGTGCATATCTCGGCCAAATGTTTTTTTTCATAAAATACCGCATAGTAATTTATACCTTTTTGCAAATGTGTTAGTTGATAAAAATAATAAGTAAAGTAACACAAATAAAAAAGGGTCATGTGACCCTGGCCAAGCCCCCTTTTGGCCAAAAATTACAGGGTCCTTGTAAACATGAGTGTCAAATATGAACTCCATATCTTTAACCACTTTGGGACTATTGCCATATAATGCTTAAAAATTTAGGAGTCACCTGACCCTGAACATGCATCTTTCTTTAAAAAGTCATGTCTGGACTATCCCTGGAAATATGCTTAAAGTCCATTATTTTATCAGTGTCATGAAAGACTACACCAGTGTTTTTCAACCGGGGTTCCGCGGAACCCAAGGGTTCCGCGAGCATATGCCAGGGGTTCCGCGGCTGGTCAGTAAAAAAATTTAAAAATAACCTAGCATGTGAAATTATGTCAAACCAAGCCATTAAAGTGACAGTAGCCCCCTACGCACCGATCATGCTTAGTTTCAAATTAGCGCCTCTAACCGTCTACTTTAGCATGCAGTGTTGAATATTTTTCTTGTTGTTAACAATGTTAGAATATTTGCATTGAACATCGAACACTAATTTATTAGTGTCAGTATTATGAAATCGTGTGTTTATTTATTGAAAGACTTTCATTTCTTGAAACACACTGCTTGAAAAATATACAAAGCTTCGCCCATCAGCGCAACTGGCTGGAGGTCCAGACCCCTGAGCTGTCCGTGGGCGTAAAAAAGTAAAAGGTCCAATAATAATGTTCGTGCCATTGGCGACCGCCTTGTAAGGTGATTTTTGTTACGGATAAAACAAAATTGCTAAATAATGTTATCTAATACGGTCAAATTAAACAGCCTTTTGCCTGCTGCTTTATCGTCAGCATTTGAGGGATATGTCCCAGAGTCCAGACTCTTACAGGTTCTCTGTTTCCTGACTCGCTGGGGACATTAGTCCCTAGGCACCCTAAAAATTCCACTTTGCCTACACTGCTGAACTCGCTTATCATGGGAACTCGCATGGGGTTCCGTGAGTGATTGTTACACTTACGTAGGGTTCCGCTGCAGCAAAAAGGTTGAAAAACACTGCGGTGTATAATATATCAACTTTATACATGCGATATAATCGAAACGACTCCATCTGAAGCTATGTTCGATACTAGAGGCTTGGTGGCGTAACTGTTAGGACGCTGGACTTAACGTCAAAAGATCGTGAGTTCGATTCTCGGCCGGGTAACTATTCGAATCGTTCGAATGTCTATACCGATGTGGTTTAGCCGTCTGCAGAGAGCCCCCCCCCGTCCAGATAGGTATAGTATTAGTAACCACTTGATAGCGACCCGATCGGACCGGAAGTTGAACTCACGGCCTCTTGATCTCACGTTGCCGACATAATATCTTTATTGAGGGTTGTTTCTTTTCGTTGTAATTCTAACGTATCGTGGACGGTGAAAAGGGTGTTATTAATGTTACGCTGCAGTTGCGAGAGCGGCGTCTGACCGGTAGTCGGAGCCCACCGTGTTCAATCCTGCACCGACATCCGTCCAACTTTTCGCCGGTCGGACCGCCTGACTGACGCACGCGGTCACTGGCCTGTTTGATCTATCATCGTTCTGACCTGCAGCAGACTGTCCATTCTTCCAGCTGAACGAGGTCGTCATGGGCAACAAGTTCAGGAAGCAGCAACAGCAGCAGCAGCAGCCGGCGTCGACCACCACTACCACTGCTGACGGGCACGCTGCCGCTCCACAGGTCAGATCCAAGCGTTGCTCTGCCGTTGAGCTAAGACCGCGATTGTACGAAAACATTGGCGTTTCCAGATGTGGTCAACTGGTCACTGGGTCACGTGCCCCCTCAACTTTCAAGTGTTTAATTTTTACGCGCGAAAGCAGCTACCGCTTTCAGCGCGTCTTAGCCATCGCAATTCTGTCTGTCTGTCTGTCTGTCTGTCACACGGGTGGATCAGTCAAAAACGGCGCAAGCTAGGATCACGAAATCTTCACCGACTCTAGTTTCAGGAACCGTAAAGCTTTTTCATAAATTCGAAGGGGATCACCCTGAACGAGGGCGCTAAATGAGAGGGGGTGGGCAGAATTTGCGATTTTTGTCCAATAAGTCTCTGTATCTCAGTAACGGTGCGAGATAGGGCCTATTACTATTAATCACTAATAGTAAGTCGTACACTGGCTCTCGATTGGCGCCGAATTCAATGACCTTTAACGCCAAAATAGGTGGTTTTATGGATTTTTTTGCGATTTCAGGCTGCGTCACAAGTCTATATCAAGGTGGCGCCACGCTACTATTGTTATGCGATCCAGATAGAGAATTTGGTTTTTGTATATTAACTTAGCGTGAACATCCTAATTTTCAGCTAAACTACTAAACCATAACTGCTATAGGCTTTCGCGCGTCTCGTGAGCATTAGCTCAAATTTCTTGTTCAGGTCACTTTGCGCATTGGAGGTTATTTTAACGTGTCTGCATGCGCTAGCCTAATTGATTTACGTTTTACTAACTTATTTATTTCATTTTATTTATTTATTTCATGACACAGCATTCGTAACAATTTTCAGTGTAACATCACAGCTGGACAACAAGGCACTAAATGAGCACTAACAGTTGCCCAGTCCGAACATAAGAAAACCAACACAAAAGCTAGGCTACTAATATGACTAATAACATCGCAAATATGCTGACAAGTCAATGTCTTTAAGGTAAAAAAGTAAAGGGAGCCATGCCCCAGCTAGGGCGTAGGCGGGGTGTTCATCTCCCACTCGCGGCCGTTGAGCCCGTAGGTGGATAAACCACTTGAGTCCGTGACGCATGGCCAGTGCGACGCCAGACCTACGATTACCTTCCCAGCCTTGGGGCATCACCGTCCTTTGACCGGTACCAAATTATACTGCTTGGTGACAGAGGCACATGTGTGTGAACAACTTGCCTAAGGTCGTTACCCGGCAGTGTCCTGGTGCGGAGTCGAACCTGCGCCCCTGAGTGACCTCAGGTTTACAAGTCCGGCACGTTACCGTACCGAGCCACATTAGACCACCGAGCAATGTCTTTAAGGTATTGGCTGAAAGCAGCCTGAGAACTGAAGCAGACCGTGTCAGGCAAAGAATTCCAAGTATTTACAATCCTGTATGGAGAAAAGTTTTGGCGAATATTTTCGGTAGGCTATACATCGTGTCTTGTACAGCTTGCAAACGTGGCCCCGTGTATTTAAGTATGAACGAATAAAAAAGACTATTAATATCAATGTCTATTAATGCCGGAAAACTGGATGTTATCATATTGTCATCTTTATCAATGTATAATGTATAATCTCCTCGCACGAAATACTGACAATGCTACAGCATGAAAAATAAAGAAAACATCTTTCTGTACTATATTTGAGAGTTACCGTCGCCAATAACTTTGTAACGGCACGACGTAGGCCTAGTCGGCAAAATTTTGCATGCAGACCCATGTCGTACGTGGCCGTGCAACGGCGTGCATGCTATAAGCTTAGGCTAGGACAAATATCGCTGAGGGGTCGTCCGTTTGAGAAAAATTCACTTTTTCTAAAATTTTGCAGCTACTCTTCTTCGGCCGCAGCAGAGCTGCGAGGTCAAACGTCGTCACCATGGTGACGCATCATCAGCGCTATAGCGCATACGCATCATCATCGTGACACGTAGCGTTCAGCCGTAGCATTCCGCCGTTGCGTTTTGCCGCCAAAACGATCTGTTTCCCGCCAGCTCCGTGCATCGGTCACCGGTATTCCCGTGTCCCGGCAGATCTGTTGAATCCAGGTGGTGAGATATCGACCTCGAGCACGCCTCCAGTCGGCAGATGGCCGTGCACCATCTTGACATTCGCAATAGGTCCGAAGGATCAGGTTTGCTGGGACATCATCAGCGAGTCTGGCAACGTGCCCGAATAATCCTAGCCTTTGTTTGCGGACAATAGATAAAGCCGGAAGCAGCCCGGTGCGCCGGAGGACTTCATCATTAAAGATGTGATCATGCCATCTGATATGGAGAATCCGTCGTTGACATCGTGTGTGGAAAGAATCCAATCGTCTCCAATCAAGTTGAGTTAGGGTCCACGTTTCCGAGCCGTAGACGAGTACCGCCAGCACGCGTGAGGAATATACACGAATCTTCGTTGACGTGCTGAGATTCGTGTGCTTTCACACACGGTCCAGGCATAATATGGAGCGCCCAGTGCTCGTAAGGAACTTGGATCGAGTTGAGGCCCGAATGGCCGAAAATGGAGCCCATAGGCCGATACTGTGGCAAAGATCAAGCGGACAGCAAGCCTAGCGTATCAAAATATTTTGCAAATCTTTCGTCTGCTTCTTGCTTGTAGACCTATCGATCTCTTGTCTGCAAGTTGTGTTCGGACAATCGTGCTGAAAAGTTTTTAAGCATTCCTGCGAACGTTTCAGACACGTAGAGTAGGACGCAAAACATGGGCATAATATTTTTGAAAATGTTGTTTTTTCGTTCTGCATGTGACCGCGGGGTCCGTTTCAGCAAATGCTAAAACAGCTGGATTTCTATCTTTTCTTGTTTGTGCCGGAATTGCACGGGCGGCGTCTGTAGCGTTGCGACTTGCAGCGCAATGTTCGCAGCTGTAGTATCAGCAGTAGCAATAACAACAGCATCTGTACATCAACAGTCGGTCGTCGCCATATTACATCAGTAATAATCTGCAGTGCAGTCGTCGGTTGCATCCATTCAACTATAGAGCTCCTGTAAATCATATCCGAATCCGTCCGTCTGGTGTATAAACTGTCCACAAAGCCGCACAACACACGGTCTATAGTACATTCAGCCATAAAGTGGGCTCATAAGACGTTATGGATTGGCCATAACGTAATGTCATGCATTCTTAATGATACGTCAGCTTTTTCTGCAGCCTGATTGCGAATGCTGCAGTGCATGGGTCGCCTTCATTGACCGCAGGCTCTATCCAGTGCGTTGTACTCGTACACTATAGAAAGTATAAGAAATCAGAGCAGTTTCTACAGTGTCCGGTAAAAACTGACCCCTAGACATCGTGCAAAAATATTATTTTTACCAAAATTGTTAAATGTTGAATATCGACAACAAAATATCGTCGTTATTAATATGGCGTTTTTTCAACGAAATTTGGCAGTAGTCTCAGGAATTTATTGGAGATTAAGTGTACGAAACGTTATTTAGATTCGTTCAGATTTGACATTTTTATTGTACGATGTTTAGAGGGTCAGTTTTTTACCGGACACAGTGTAGATATGTGCAAGTTGTAACTGTTTTATTTTGTCTGTTTATTATTATTATTATTATTATTGTTGTTGTTGTTGTTATTACAAACGACAAATTTAACCTCTTTTGATCGTGGCACTGCTGTGAGTGCAGCGGCAGCATGTCCGAATAAGTGCGTGCGATAATGTGGGGATTTATGTTAGTTATTGGGTTGTGAAGAAAATATTTATTTATTTATATATTTATTTATTATGTTCCCAGTACTCAATTCCCGAGGGCTGAAATATCAAACTACAGAAATTATGTCCGGAACGGTCACGATGCGGGCTCGACAATTGCGAACGTGTCAGCTAGGCATGTCGCGTTGAAGCGTTGGACGGTGACCGACAAGCGCTAGAAAAAGAATGTCGTTTCACGGGGGTCCGTCGTCACCTCGGTCAAACACCTTCCGATTTGTGCCAAGAACTCCTGGGTGCTGACACTCATGGGTCCAAATGTTTTCAGTGCCACTCGAAAAAAGTCGTGGGTGCCGCTGAGTGAGCTGTACTTGTTCATTTTTTTGTCAGCTGCAGTTTCAGCAGCACTGGCACTGGTGATGGCACTCTGCTGCAGATAAGCGTTTCCCAGAGTGCTGACCACTGTGACGTCCTAAGTGGCGCTGCGCCCAGAGTTCCATGGCAGCAATGTCAAACCGTCAGGC
>Ga0209367_1009246_pt1 | contig 13393 bp, 7 predicted proteins | sample WorMetLIZISLAND2_FD_187412 | JGI IMG/M metagenome (GOLD analysis project Ga0209367, IMG submission 187412) | Marine gutless worms symbiont microbial communities from Max Planck institute for Marine Microbiology, Germany - Olavius geniculatus... ... | reverse complement strand
GATGGGGACAGGGTTTAGCGGGGACGATTGGGGATGGATTCCAAGTTTACGGGGATGGATGGGGATGGGGATAAATTGTCGTCCTCGCGCAGCTTTCTAGTTTGTACTCGCAGCACATTATGACGTCAGCTTTACGTCACGACTAGCAAAGAATATTTGACTATCAGCCATATTTTGTCCAAATATTTTGAATTAGTATTTTTTCTGCTACATTTAATAAAAATTTCGTATAAATTGATCATCATTTGACTGAATTATGAAAGAAAGAAACACCGTGTAGTCTAAATTAAATTGTCAGTCAGTTGATCAGAATTCAATCAAAATTTGCTTTTCTCCAAAAGTCTAATTCTGGAACGTTATTTCTGGCTGGCAGGCGTCGAGAGCTGCTGGCGTGAGTTCTGCGGACGGCAAAAGAGCGTCATCTTCCAACATGAGACGCAGCACAGTGAGCACCAGACCACGCAGTCGAAGTGCCGGCTCTGCACGCAAGCATGCGCCAGGCAGTGGCTGGAAAACTTCGCTCAAACACGGACCTCCCGGCATGAAATACTCGTGGCAGGTGCGCTCTGTGTATGTGTGTGATACAGACTGTTCATTTACTTACTTATTGTTTCATAGGAGGAATTTGCGGTGCTCTGGAAATCAAACGCTAAGAGCCATGAAATTTTCTCCGTTTCTGTCTCTAGTGTGTCTTAATTGTACATTTTTATAGGACCGTGTTGAAACGTGGTTATTTCGTGACCGTGGTCGACGGCGGGTTCTGCCTGAACGCACGTGTGATATACAAACACGAAACGCTATTAGTCGTCACGCTAAAGTGGAGTGAGATTATGGGCACTTATAACACTTTAGACATTGTTGTGAAGGATAGAAGAACTAAGTAGGTCATGAGATAAACGCAGTAATTATCACAAATGGTAGACTATAAGCTGTCCCACTGGCGTAAAAGTACCGGCATGGGCCATGGACTATATGCATTTTCTTCCTAGTTTTCTTTTTCTGTGCTGCTGCTGTATTTTCTCTGTGTTGTTTATTGTTTGCCGATAGCGGCGAGTTAAAGATTACGGGGGCCTGTGGACAGACGAAATGACGGACGAGTAAAACAAGTAATGGCATGCGTTTTATTAGGAAGGTTACTTAATAAACTTGACATGATTGATAGATGAAGTAATACCTTTATCAGTGGCGTCAATTCGGTAAATCATTGGGGTTTAACTATCTTTCCTTTCTCTTCTTCTCCTTCACTCTTTCCCGTAGCGCCACCTTTTCCCCTTCCTTTCCCCTCTTTTCTCGCTGTAAGCGGATATCAAATTTGGTTCATTTCATTTTTAAAATGCGACATCTACAACAATTTGAATGATTTTAGTTGAAAATTGACTGACCACATTTCGTGCAGTTTACACAGTAAAGGTCAATCGAGGACCAAACGTTTGTCGTCAGTCGTTTACCCAGAACTCACTCGATGAAAAAAAAATTAAATCGCAGATCCTTGGGGGTTTGTGCACCCCTTGACCCCCCTAAGTGGCGTTCCTGACCTTTGTTTAGTGCTGATGATGTAGATATTTCGGCATACAGGGTCCATGTTACAGACTGGACATAACGCCAGCGCCGCCGCAGACAACTCAAGCTGATGACAACGAAGCGACACGCCCAACAGACGCCGAGGAGTATCACAATGCCGACGACCCACAGCAGAACAAAACCACGAAAACCGACATCGATGCCTGGAAATCCGAGGTCTGGAATTAATTCTGTGCCTTGGCCATATCATATTATATCGTCATTATCATATAATAAAAAATCATAGTGTTGTCACTAAAAACTTAGACCACGGTGCATTAAAGCGTCATTATACGTTAGTCCGACATTTATAAGTAAGCTTAGTTACAGTCATTGTTTAAGGCTTCGCAAAATAAAAATGTTATTGGGTTGACGTTTAAAGGACTTGTATCCTGCGATTTGTACACCGTTAGAAGACCGTTTCATTTGCTTGTTGTGAAAGCTCTTAAGTGAAGTGAACTGAAATTAACTGGCACGGTTTGGTTTCTGACGAACTGACCAGTAGACAAGCAGTAATATAGTAATACAGTATATACAGGCGCCGTCTAACGGCGTCGGTGACCTACGTGACTACGCGCACATACGCGCCAATAGGTTCGCGCTGCTTGCGCATTGGTCAGTTCGTCAAAAACTAAACCGTGCCAGTTCAGTTCGGTTCAATCGCTCTATACACGTTTAAACGTGCACAGCAGACGACGAGCGGTAAGTGTGAAGCTGGAACTGCAAATGGCAGCGACTTGTTGGAAACGTCACTACGAGTACTACGCGACCATCAGAAGGAACTGCACGCAGCCAGACACGAGAAACAACGCACCGAACGCCAGAACCGACAACTGCGTCACCAGATGGACAACCTCTGCACCGATCTCGGCATTAACAGGTCTGCAACTTTTCCATATACAGTGTCGGATTTGCGGTCTGACTTCCGGTAACTAAAACGAATATCGTCTAGGCTTATAACGAAAAAATAACAAAGTGGTTGACGATAGCGAAAACTGAAACGCAAAAAGAAACTAGAAGGCGTTCGTGAGATTGCATATCTCCGCCAAGTGAAGCGATTTGAAGTTAAATATTACTACTGTGAAATGTTTACAAGTTTTCACTGGAGGGCGCCACCGTTCCTGCCGGTTGTGTATGACATGTGAAGGTGATGGTGAGTCATCGTGTACACACACGCAGACGGACAGAACGACCAATCTCTTAATCTCTTCCAATGTTCGCTACGTTCACCTTGGCGGAGATAATTAACAGCCAGATAATTGCTATAGCGATGCTTTAATGAGTCAGAATCGGGCTAATGCCGTCAAGATATAAGTATTCAACGCGGTCTACTGTGTATTGTGCTTCGTTGCACTCGCATAATAGGCTTCACGGTAGATCGTGTTGAAACGTACGTATACTTGTTAACCGATACGTACAACATTCTACATGTGTGGACGTTGTGCATGCGCTGTGGGCGTTCGATTTTTGTGGACTTGTCAAGCTCGAGTTTAATTACGCCGACTTTGTGACGAAGTCCGCGAAAAAGTATCGGTGAAAATCGGCGCAATGGAATTTTTGCTTGATACCCCGTTTACATGATCAAAGCAAACATCGAGCAATCATCGAGCAAACATCCAGCAAATGCATTTAAAATACACGTTCACTACGTGTACTCTAATTGCTCGACGTTTGCTTCATGTTTGCTCGATGTTTGCTTGATGATGGCCTGATCGTGTAAACGGGGTATTACACAGCTTGTTCCAGCGGAGTTGTGGGCTAAAAAAGCAGGCGGGCCTGAAAGGTGAACTTTTCCTACAAACAGCTGCAAGTTACTGACAGAAAAGAGAGATTATGCTTTAAGGTCTCAAATCAACATATAGGTCAATTGTACAACAAATCGACGACGAATTGAAACAAGTGGAGTGTGTAAGGGTGTTCGGATGGTACCCCCTTTTTCCTATTTATGCATCTGCGAAAAGGTAACGGGCCGTGGAAAAGAATTAAACAAAACTGATGAAGAAAGAAGTGCGAACCACGCACGCGAGGGTTTAGCGACTGAGCTGTGTGGATGTTGATGTAGTGGGGACATCGACGTAAGGCAGCAGTCTGCGGCTACTGAGGCTCTGTTAAAGAAACTGGTCGAGGCGGAGGTTGATGCACAGACAATTGCTGACCAAGCAGCCGGTTTTGCAGACGCCATACAAAGACTACGAGAGGTCCGTCGTAGTTGTAGAAGTAGTAGTAGTAGTAGTTTTATGTTTTACTTTTTTAATTTGTAACTAAAGCTGCAAAACTTAATGGCTAATTGTTAAGAATATGGTCAATTAAAACATTTCATCGATTAAAATTTTGGACTATAAAACATCATTGGCGTTACTTATAATCTGCGCATTTCCACTCGATTGTGAACTAATCTTAGTTAATCAAAAAAAATTCGATTACATTTGGAGACTAATGAATTAAACATTGTCGCAGCCCTGTTTATAACTTACTTCTATTTTAGTTTCTCTCATTTAATTTCCATTTAGCAGTTAGTTTTTAAGTGCAAATTTTTATCGTATTATGTCGTATAGTGGTAGTAGTTGCAGCAGCAGTACTAGTAGCAGTGCTAGTACTAGTAGGCCTACTTTATGAACAAAGTCCACTAAAAATGGGCGCGTTTATTTTTAGCCCGTAATTTTGCATCTTTGGACGAAAATTTTTCAGACAAAAAGATCTTCCGGCAATTTTCCAACAGCCCAAAATTCAGGATGATCAATTCCTCCTCTTCTCCTCCTTGCCACGGCGCCACTGATATTGTTACTGTTCAGTTCAGTTCAGTTACGTCGCTCTGTATAAACGCGCATTTATAATAACAGGACCGGCGGCTGACGGCGGCCGACAGTGCGACAATTCTGTCACATCAGATGGACCTACTGGCCGGCGGTATAACACAGTACGCAGTGACAAACAGCGCACTGAGATGCATGCTGAGAGACAGACACGAACACGAGCTGAATGCACTGCGTCTAGCTGAACAGCGTAATACGCTGCTCTCCAGATTAGCCAGGACCCAGGACACCTGCCAGGTATATACACTGTATGCATCGGAGCTAAACTAGCTACGAACAAGTCATTTAAGTTCGATGATTTTCAGATCATTTGAAAGCCAATATGCGACTTCCTATTAGTGATCAATAATAACCTGGGCTCTGTTTCTCACCATTTTCGAAATACGGCTACTTAGGCCTATAAATTGAAACTTTTACTGAAAAAAGTTCCCATCACTAATTGTAGTGTTTTGGGAGTTTGTTTTTAGCATTGCTTACCGCAGTTTCTGTAACAGTTTGTCGTGTCAGTGGCTTTATTATGCGACCGCCATAATAAGCCACATTACGAGTCTTGCTTCCCCGTCCGTCGTCCGTCTTCCGGCCCGCGCGTATTATCTCTGGAGCTCTGAACTCGAAAAAAAAGCGAAAAACCCAAAATCGGTGTAAACATTCCCACAAGCAGGAGTAACCGATGTGACAATTTTAAGCTCAAACGTTTAAAGGCCAGGGGTAAAATCGAGTGACGCATCACCAGGCGGACGGCCGCACATTTTATGTCGGCATTGAGCCGACTCGTACGTTTCTCGTTTTATTTGTTGTATCGTTTTATCTACATTTGTGCTGTGATTGGGTCGATGAAGTTGTTGTGGATGTTGTTGCGGCTTCAGCTGATGAAGAATGATTTGCTGGAGAAAGATCGACTCATCAGCGACCTGGAATTGCAGCTCAACGCCCAGAAGGTAGACTTTTGTCTATCGACATAGGCGTAGCCGACAGAAGTTGGATTTTTGGATGGTATGACCGAGAAACTAACCGCAAATCAAGGCTGAAAGCTTTTTTTCTCATTCACCATCTGGGGTATGTGGGGAGCGTTGTAAGTTCCCCCAGCGGGTTTCGGGCGGAGTTGCAGGCGGAAAACTTATTTTGCGCATGAAAAAGCCCCTCGGCTGTATAGCAGATATGATTTTTGTTAGTTTTATTGCACAAGTTATATTCACATCTAAAAGTGGTTCAGGGTAGCAGTTTTCTTTTACCCCCTCCCCCCAGCTAGCCTACGCCAGTGTACATTGTAATGTCGTATGCACAAGTTTTCTGGTAGGCCTATTTTATTATCTCAGCAATATTATAGCGCAGGCTTAATGCACACAAAGCCATTTTACAGCAGTTAGGCCTATGTTTTACAGTGTAGCAACGCGTTAAAAATGAGATCTTTGATGACTGTTTTATCGAAAATTTTTCGTGGATTGAAAAAAATCTTGCAAACCGATAAAGATTTAGTAAAGAACTGAAAATATGGACAACAGTTTTTCGACTGTCGCAGGACGAGAACTTAACAATCTCATCGCTACAGTCGTCACTGAACGGAACGCGCGCCCATCTACTGAGACAACTTCGACAAAAAGATGCCGATTGCAATCGACTGGCCGTACAGATCCGGGTCCGTATTATACGTTACATTGCGACTTGATTAGATTTTGTGCGTGTGGGTTCTATGCACTTATGTTTTAATAAATATGCATTAAATTATTACTACTCGGGAACCAGTAACTAGTAGTATAGTAGGCCCTACTAGTAGTAGCGTCGTAATTTTTTCGATGCATTGTTCTGAGACTGGGTACTGTTTTTTTTCTTGTAGTCGTGTTGCTGCTTGACAGTGAGTTGCAAACTAAGCTTGAAAGAGTGTCGATGCTAAAAGCTTGATGTTTGTGTCGATTGTAATTAATTTCTTTCTTTCTTCAAATTAAGCTGTTTCAGAACATGTTTGCTTCGGGCGAAATTGACGAGATTGAGATTAAAGGAGCCAAAAACTCGCAGTTACTGTTGATCTTGATTAAATATTAGCGTATTTGTTTTTTTTCGTAAGCCGTTTCAGAACGTGATAGTAACTTTGAGTGATGCTGTACTGTAGTCGTATGTTTGGTTGTCAGACGCTGGAAGGTCAGTTGGCGGCGGAGCGCATTGAGGTGGATCATCTCAAGTCACTGCTGCTGCGAGCTCGAGACAAAACTGACGAAGACAAAGAATCCCTCAAGAAAGCAACGCGGTTCGTTTCTACACATTTCTTAGCAAAAAAACTTCATCTCCCAGACCTTTGTTGTAACTCTGAAATCTATTCGGTTTATTTCGTAGGATAGTTTTAACAATGTTTTCCTCCTAGATATCCACAGTTTGGGAAAATTGGAATTGCGAACACCCATAATCTCATATGTAGGAAATTTGCAGCTGCCTGTTGGAAAATTGGAAATTGAAACTGCCTGACTCTCCTCTCATACTGTTTTCACCCACGACGCCGTTGCTGCGTAGAGTTACTGTAAGCTTACTAACTTTACCAGCATACATGTACGTCTGAAGTTTAGACTTGTTTCCGTCAGTAGCATCGTGGATGAAGAAAGTCGGCGGGGCAGAGGGAGGCGTAGGGAGCTGCAAATTTTCGACAGAGGAGATTATGGGTGCTAAAAAGTTTGATACTGCCTTTGAATTCCTTCAACTTTGGAGATTTGCAGTCCAAAAGTTTGCAGACGTTTTAAGTATACCCATTCACCATTATACGAAGCAAATTTTCCAATAGACTCAAATTTGGCCGGAAGGGGAAAGGGACCAATTGCCTTTCCCTGTCCCCTTCCCAATTCTTGCCACGAAGCCACCGGTTGTGTTTCGTGTTTTTCTCGGATACTATTATAATCGGATTTGATTTAATTATATGGGCGGTCAGCGTTAATAAGCGCTGGCTTTTTTGGTAGCCCGCCTTTGTGTATAATTATTTTTATTTAAAGTGTATGTTATTCAGTTGGCAAATAAACCCTTCCTCTCTCTGTCGTGTTGCAGGATTCAGAAGCTGCGAGCATCACGCAGCAAGGACGAGGTGGATGAGATGAGATGTCAACTAGCGGAGCGCGATGCTGTGATCAGTGACCTAGAGACAGAGATAGACTCTATCAGAACTCAGCGCACGCAGCTGAGCCGTGACAAACAACAGACAGACGAAGAACTGTCCGCTCTACACACGTAAGCTTACGTCAGCTGATGATGCTTGTCAAATTATCTACAAGTGTTTATTCGTTGTTTGCTATAGCCCAGATGCAAGTTTTTGGCCGACCGTTAGATCGATCGCGGGACTACGATGCGTCGTCTGCCTATCAATTTGTATGTATTGTGGCGAAACCGTACGTCGTAGGGATCGGCGATGGTACGGTTGGATAGGTCGATGCCAAGTTCCTATAGGCAGTCAATAGTAGCCATGTTTTTATCTGCAGCGGTTTAGCCGCAATTTTGAATGCTTGGTTGATGCCAGCAGCCGTCATTCACTTGCGATGAATTACTGTATTGTATTCTAGCGTTGACTGTAGCGTTCGATATAGCAGCGTCACCATAGCGTGTATGGGACTGTGGTCACTCGGGACAATCGCTTTTTGCGACTAAATGTCGGACGCTGGGTCGAGCGACAGCTGGGTTTCTTTTTAGTTGTAGTTGTGTGGCGGAGTTGCAATTCTTTCGTTGTAATTGCTTTTTTAAAGTTTCAACCTCCACGTATCTATGATTACTTATTGTCCGCCGCAGCGACACCTGGCGGACAGTCGTTCTGAAGAAGGCAGCAGCGGTTGCCGAAACGTCAACAAAAAATTAGATATAAAGGTTGCATTTTGATGAAATTATGTAGGCCTACTTTTTAATTTACTGATTCAAACTATCATCAGTTTGTTTAAAAACACCAATGTGAAAAATTAAGTTTATCTTTCATAGGAGTAATTGGTGCTTATCTACGGTGTGCATTGTTCCGCTGCCATCTACAGTCCGTGTCTATGTACGTAAATAAAAATTTCGTGTGCTATGTCTATATTAACGCCGTTAACGGATTCATCTTATTTTTATCGTTCGGAAATGTGTTTTGCGCTTTTGCCTTATTTTAAACGCAGAAGAATCGCGGAGTTGGAGGACGTGCTTGAGAGAATGGAGAACGAACATAAACAAGAGTTGAACGAAGCTGCGCTTCAACTTCAGAACAAAGCTTCAGAGGCTGCAAACCATCGTCTCGATGCGGAAAGGCTTCGGGTGAGAGCCGTTCTAGCAAGTCGCATTACAAATATTGCCTGTTCGTTTGTCCGTTTGTTTGCCCGCCTCCGACGTACGGGCTTCTTGTAACTCGGAAAGGAAAAAGCGTAGAAAAACTAAGATTGGTGTGAACGTTGACTGTGATTAACCGATGAACCAATTTTCAGCTCAAAATGCTGAAGTTTGAAAAGTTTAGAGGGACGGGCGCATGTCTTTTTGGACTGCGCCAACATATGTTTTGTTTTTAAGTAAACTGTTATTGGTTTTGTGTTTGATTTATTAACTCGTAATTATTTTTCCTTTAGCTTTGACGGGCTGGTCTGTGTCAGCGCCACTGCCCACTTTTGATGCGAAAAAACTAAAATTGCGTAGATAAAAAAATTAATTTTTTGCATTATGATAACAAGTGTAATATGTGTGATATAAAGACATCGTTGGCAAGCGTGGAAAGTAAATATTCGCTGGCAGAAAACGAACTGAGGCAAATGCGAAAAGACCTGCATGACTACGAACAATTAGTCGAAGACTATCGCACTCAGGTAGGTGCCTATGTTAATTTTCTTTGCCTTATTTTTTCTTTCTCTGGTTAGTTTTCTGTACAAAAAGGAGTTAAAAATTTTCAGACAAACTAGTATAAAAAATTGTGTACAATTTTGGCAATATTAACGCAAGTTAGTTGCATTTTTGCACATTTTTGCATGCGCAGCTAAACATCATACTTCGGAATTTTTTCCGCATTGTGAAATACAGCATTAACAGTTTAGATAAATGCATCTGTACATTGTACACTATCCATACATACAAGTAGGTGTAATGTCGTTAGTCTTAACCAGAAGTTTTTTTGTTATTTTTACTACAGTAAATCGATTGAATTTCATTATTGTTTCGTGTTTTTATTCGTGCGAAAGTTGAACAGTTCTCAGCGGGAATTAGACGACACGCTGCAGCAATTGGACAAACAAAAACGCGAAATCTACCTAGCGCAACAGGAAGAAGAACGTCACATCGACAAAGTATTTATTCAATGTTTTATTATCTTTGATTATTTTGATTTCTAATTTTTTGCCGTTGACATATCTTTTCCCGTTTCATAATCAGTCTGTCATGTAGAATTTCAATTTCACAAGAGATTTGGATTTGCTATAAGAATGCTATAGTGATCAGATCTCAAGATTTGGCGTATAGATCGCGAAATACATTTTACTCTTCGCGCGCTACGTTCTTAACGTAGCGAAGAAGAGTCTGTAAGATCAGTGTAATATTGAGGACCTACCAACCGACCAACGACCGACCTCTGTTCCTGGAAGAGCCTTCCTGGAAGAACTTCAAACGGCCATATCTCCTAAACGGTGCCAGATATACGCATGGTCACAATGGACCACCCATAGGAAGTCGACCACCGAGAGTCGAATGGTCACGTGATCGATGACGTCACGTGACCCCAAAAGGTCTAGGTCGTGACCCCATTATCTTTGAGGTGCCATATCGCCATAATGGTGCCACATAGACGCATGGTTGCAATGGGCCGCAAAAAACGAAAAATCACTTAGAAGAACACAGGTGAAAATAATGCGCGCGAGGAGTACATTAGTACTAATAATATTTCATGTTAACAGTTTAATTTGCATTTCGATAAAAAAATCAATATTTTATACAAATCAGAAAGAAAACAACCACGTTTTCTTGGAAAATGCGCTTTTGTAACTTAATCCTTGCGTGAGTGCTGATGATTTTGTTTGTAACATTTTCGTTACATGCAGCATATAATGGTGATGGAACGCTTTACTAATCTTATTCTAATGGGGTGTTTACACGATCCAGCAAACGTCCAGCAAACTTCCAGCAAAAGTATTCAAAATACACGTGCTGGGCGTTTGCTGGATCGTGTAAACACCCTACTGCACACTGCACGTGTTGTAGTATTAGGCTTATGTTGAACGTGGCTTGCTGGCAGTGGAAGGAAGTTATACTTTGCGGACGGTTATTTACACCTATTTTACCCCCCATGCTCAAGTTTCTACAACAAGGCTCTGCCATTCGTTCCTAAACTCGACGAATTACCTTAAATTATAAATAGGTTTAAGCGACCAAATTTCATAACTGTACAACTTTGTCAAATGTTCACCAAATTTCGTAATGCTGCACTACAGTATGGCGAAAAGTTTAGTCTTATTTATTAAAAATTATTTTTCACATCTGTAGTTAGGCCTATTTGGCAAAATGCCAGTATTCAGTATTTTGCAAGGTATACTGTATCAAATCGTTTTGGTTAAATCTTTGTTCCTTAACAATAATTGCCTTATTGCAAACTTTCTGCTATGCGTGCCGGTGCCGGTGGAAGAATTTGAAGAAAAGTTGTTTCTGGCAAATAGGTTTCGCAGGGACAGACAAATTTATCATAATGCAATCTTTATTTAAAATTTTAGTCACCGTACCGTTTCAACCTATAAGTCTATAATTTAAAGACCTTTGTTTCAGAAAAGTTTTAATTTGGCCATGCATCGGTCCGCTAGGTGCGAACTGATCTGGCGTCGCGAGTCACGGAGTTGGAGCCGTATGAAGGACTCTTGCAGTCGACCGAACAGAAACTTCGCGACGCTAGCGACCTCTTGCGCCAATACGAGCAGCGACACTTGGAGAATGTCGGCCACATCACCCAGCTCACGGCAAAGGTCCGACTAAACCGCCGACTCGCCACGCTCACATTCACGCCGATCATTTTGTCTTCTTGCAACGTTGTTGCCATTATGTACCACTTTTCGTTACGAAAGAATTCTTACGTAGTGTTTACACGAGGCGATCGGTCGCGGCGACGATCGCCTCGTGTATTCACCACAATATTCTCCGATGCGGTCGTTACGCGTACCACGAGACGATGACAATTCTTGACAAACACCAAAGTAGTCTTCGTTTTTAACTGCCGGGTGGCAGTATGCAACTTCTAGTTGCATGTCTTGGCTGGAAATCGATCCCCAAATTTTTCCTGTCTTTATAAGGGGTCGGCAACTTTCGTAGAGCACAAGATGTCATTGATCCAACACTCGTACAAATGTGACAGACAGACAGACAGACAGACCACGCCATACGGAGAAATGGGTAGCTGTAGGCAAAATCGCTTGCGCTAGAACTATTCCGCCTAAAAAGTAAGTGATACACTCCAGAGAATGCTGTACATTTGCCTATTCTGACACGGCAGGACTGGCACACGCGCTGCTTTTGTATGACTGTTTTTTTTCTTTTCTTTGTTTTATATATTCACCGGTTATTTTTTCAGTTTTGTATTCGTTAATGTTTTGTTTGGTTCGTAGCGTAGTCGGACTTGTGCGCTTTGCACTGTGTAGTATGTAGGCCTAGTACATTTATTTTATTACTCTGTTGCTGTTGATATTACCTGTGTAGCTTTTGTGCGTATTTGTTATAGGCTACTCTGGGCCACTGTTAATTACGCTGTTATTTCTTAGTATTTCTACACATTGTATATAGTTTACACACGCAAAAAAGTCCAGCGTGATACGGTGGTTTATTGTCGTTCAGCTGTATACCGAATCAGTCTACGTTGGGGAACTTCTGCCTTCTGAAACTAAATTTAACCAACATTTTGGTGTTTTTTGTAGGTTTCGATCAGAGTTTGCTACTTGCCAGGTTTTTTTGAAGCCATGTTACTCAACGCTGGCGTTCATATTTGCTGCCTTTCTAATAGGCTACTCACTTCAGCTTGTTCGGCCAAACAGGGACATGGGACCTCACAGAGAAAAGCGTGACATTTTCACATTTTTTCTGCATTTTATGGCCCTCTTTATCGTGTGCGCGTTAAAAGTTCACTTCGTGCAGCACGACGTCTTTTGGCCTGTAGGACACGAGACGTCTGTCGCTTGAAACCTAAACTTTACAACACGTTACTTATTTATCTCCTGAACAGAAAAGTTACGATTATTTATTATTTGTCATACGGTTCTTACACACTTTACGTCATTCACCGTAGTGAAGAATCGCAAATGTATGAGGGCCCCGGTCCCACATTTTTACCGAACAGGTTTAAATCCGACCCTGTTCATAATATGTATTGTGTTTTCGGTTCACGATTGTGTGCAGTCAGCAGTCTCTTGTAGCCAATTGCGACGCCGACGCGACTTGACTCAACTCAATTGTTGAGTTGAATCGCGAGTCGCGTTGTAGATACAGTGTCTCAAAAAACAATCAAAGTTGTTTTTTGGCATAACTTTGTTTAATTTCCACCAGCTTTGATAATTTTTGGCACAAAGATGGCCAAGACGATATTATTATGTAGGCCTAGGTGCACTTAATTATTACCTTTACCTCACCTAATTTATTTCAACGCACTACCGTGTGAAACACAGATGCTCCAAATTGTTACATTACGCGGCAGTTATTTGTATCAGATGGCTCATCTTTGCATCATCAATTCGACAGAGGATGCAACGTGGTTTAATAATTTTGACGTATTAGATATTTTACGCTGAAAACAGCAGACAACAAAATAGCTGGCTGATGAGCTAAAACACGTCTAGTCGATGAGTTAATGCATTTGATCAGTCGATCGTTGATTCTGCTATCAGCCATTGGCGTTGCATTCAAGCCATTGCAGTATGCAATGGTATGCGCAGCACACTTTGGCACAAATTCTAATTTGCAAGCGGGTTGTTATACAAACTTATAATTCTGTTAAATAATTTTCATTTTAGTGTACTTTGTGCCTAATTAATTCGTTACAGCGTTTACTTGAGACTAGAGAGCTGCACGGGGACAAATTT
>Ga0209367_1009245_pt1 | contig 13394 bp, 7 predicted proteins | sample WorMetLIZISLAND2_FD_187412 | JGI IMG/M metagenome (GOLD analysis project Ga0209367, IMG submission 187412) | Marine gutless worms symbiont microbial communities from Max Planck institute for Marine Microbiology, Germany - Olavius geniculatus... ... | reverse complement strand
CACCAGAAGCAGCAGAGCACGTTGCTGCCTTTAATCACGACATGCGCCAGCCTCCTCTCATTATTTCCTGCAGACAGGAGCTTCAGCGAGCGCTTTGCATCCTCAAATCCCCGCGACAACCTCCCCCACTCTCGCCGTCGTGCGTTTGAAAAAGTAGACATGGACACGAAGTTGTAATTTTTGGACAGACAGCTTCAAATTTCCGACAGAGGAGATTACGGGTGCCCGTAATTTCTAATTTGCCCCTAAATTTTCCGTACGTGGTATTTTTTGGGTTTCAGATTTTGCATTTCTTTTGGAAAATTTTCCGTCAAGAAGCAGATTTTTTGACAATTTTCCGAGAGCTCAAAATGGGGGGGGGCATTTGCCACTGCATGTCCCTTATATGACAAGCCCCCCCCCTCTACGTGGAAAACAGATCGGATCAGTATCAGCAGCTTTCACTAACGTAAAATTCAAGCTACTACTTTGTGCTTATCGTAAACAGATTTAGCCGCCAAAAACTCGTTAGAAGCTCTTTATTTGGCACAGTTTGCGCTACAAAACACCGGACGAAATGCAGCAAAAATTGTCTAAAAGAATTCAACATGCAGCAAAGTATGAAAAAGAAAGGGGGAGTAGTTGTTGTAGGTGGGTCTTGTCGCGAGCGGGGGATGTTTTGCCGGTACCCCAAGTGCTGTATATCCCATCTTCCGCTGCTGACGAGCGGCGGTTTGGCCTGGCGCGCGCTGAAAGCGATGAAAGGTGTCTTGACAGAGGGCGGCGCCCTGCCTGCATTGCATTGAGGCTTTCTTCGTGTCGTGACCGAGCCTGATAAATGGCAGCAAATTACTCCCTTGCTTCCGCCGCAGCCGCAGCCGCAGCAGCAGCAGCAGCAGCGATTGTGGAACGATTCGTGCAGTTCCTTCAGTGGTGTATTAAGACGATTCGTGCACTGGGCGCGGGGAGGACGCAGAGACGTCATTTAGGGAGGAGGGGGAGCTAAGGGGTTTACGGACCTCTCCCCTTCCCAAAATATGATTTTATTTTCCCCTGTAAATCGTACCTGGACTGAGACCCTCTTCGCACTGAGTGACGCCACTGGGAGGACAGGCGAGTGGATGCCACGCGTGCTGTTTTATTGATGGTTAATTTTTGCGGCCGACAGATGATTCGAAGTGCAAAGTAAACTCACCGTAGGTCTGCGCAGACAGCGTTAGAACTCACTGGCAACGTATATGACGAGAACTAAGTCTTTTTCGTTTGTTTTTTTTTGTTTCTAAAAAATTTTTTATTATGTATGATCATTAGGTATTTAGCAGTAATGATGAAAAAGATTTTGAATACATTTTCTGTTTTTTATTATTCTTCGCACAAGGAGGCATTAAATGGGAACATTGCACTAATCGTCCTACTTTGCATCAAACTAAGTGCACGCATCGTCTCAATACCATTCCGCCGCGTATCTCGTATGTCGTGCTATAGTCTCGGTGTCGTAATGATAAAATCGATGTCGATCTTGCGCGGCTTACGTTTGCATCATTCTACGTCTCTCCTCTCCACTCTCCTGTATACGCATGGGGTGTCCACATGTGCGACAAAACCTCGCATTCGACGAAAACAGTGCGGGGCTATGTAGGCTAGAGCGCAGCAGCTGTCAATCAATACAATGCATTGCAATACAACAAAATTTAAAGTGAAAATGCATATATGGCAACGCAATCGCTTTACAGTTAGCTATGGGCAAGAAGCGAATAACAGATGAGTCTTGAGTTAAAGTTGTGAATGATCGGAAACAGTTTCGAAGACGTTGCTTCTGATGGAAGACTGTTCCAAGTTTTTGCCGCAGCGACGGGGAACGCTTAGTAGCCGATCGCAGAGATCCCGTGGTTTGGCAGCGCTATCGCATGTCGCTGCAAAACCCGAGTTGATTGGCATCTGCACTGTTCGTAGAGCTGCGCTGTGTTTTTGTCACACGCTAGGACTGTTTTGTCGCACATGTTGAGTCCCTCTTTCGTTTTCATCGTTCGTCGCTGCTTTTATACGCATAGGTTCAGTTATTGCAGCTGCTACCGCGCGGCCGGGAAAGAAGAAATGGCGCCCAGTGGACTGTTGTAATGCGTGCGGTCCGTCAAGCGATGAATTATACATCCAACACCACACGCGCAGACCGGAAATGACGTCATCAGCGCTTGGTCACGTGACCGAGTCATCACGTGACCGCTCGTTGCACGGCGACATCTGCATGTATATGAAAACTGTCGCCGCTCGCCCTAACACTTACAGCTGATTATTGTAGATGGCCCACTGCGTCTGGGGTCAACTCAGCTTCCTACCCTCAGCGGGATTGGAAGTGACTTTTATGAGTAGGAGCTTACGGGCTACCGGGTGAAGGCCTAGTGTGGCCGATTGGTGCGGTGGTATGTCTGCTGGCTACACCGCGGATCCAGGAGACATTCTCGCTATGTCCTCTTTCGCTGTCAGTCGTATACGCAGTGGCCAATACGGCCACATTCCTCTTTAAAGTAGCACGTGAACGTGATTTAAAAAAAAACATAAAATATTTTAGCGGAAATTTTTGCACATGATTTGCCAAATCGCTTTTAGTTTCAGGGGCTTCGCCACTAAACTTTCCTAGGGCCCGAGAGCGAAGCCTGCGACCCCCACTGAAAGCTCGCGCTATCGCTCTTGCCATATTTCCCTCCCTTTCCAATTTTTAGATCCGCCAATGGAAAGTTCAGTAGTCCGGAAAGATGTGGCCATTTTCTACAAGAAAACAGACATGTGCACCAACGGATAAGGCGTCGCAGCAAGTGCATCATCTTGCCAGCAGACATAGCGCGTTTTGTGACGGCAGTATTGTCTAAGACTCGGTCAGTGTAACGTGTCATCACAATGCCGTCACAGGCTTAGACCTAACACCGTCACATTCGTCCAGAGCGGCGTGGCATTGGCGATGGGACATTGCTACACGTGTCTTCCGGACTTCCAACTGCTTAATTTCCACTCCAGAGCCGCACGAACTCTGACATTTGACTTCATGTGTGGAAGGTTGCCGATCCAGTTAAAACTAGTATGTAGGTCCCTATAGCGTGCTCTGCGGAATCTGAAACGTCAGCTCAACACTTGTGTGTGAAGGAGCGCACAGCTTTTACAGGGTGGCCCAAAAAAGTAAGCTATCGCACTTTGGCCATATCTTCAGTAAATATTGACTAATTTTTACATTTTTTTACTATAGACTCTGCAAGAAATTTGCTACTCGGTTGCATGTACGTCTTACTTATTATGTCGCTACTTTACCTAGTAAAACATAAATATCCGAAAACCAACAATTTCTGCATATGGGCAGAAGGTCTAATGGTAAATTTTAAAAGTATTTAGCTGAAGTGTTAAATATAACTTATATAAGTTATAGTCAATGTAAAAAAACAAAGGAGGACATATTGAACATTTTTTCCCAGTAATTTGAACCATTTTTAGTAATAAATTTTTAATGTACATTAATGCTGGTTGGCGGCTGCAATTTTGCTTAGTTAACTGCATGAGCATCGCATTTCGGTCGTGCGACCCTACAAGCTGTGCACTATTTTGCTAAAAGATGAAAACTTACTCTGTAGCTATATATAAACATTTTTTGACACTTACTATAATTCATATTTAACATTTTACTTGAATACTTAAAAATACTATTATACTTTCTGTTCATTTGCAAATATTGTTAGTTTTTTTATATTTGTGTTTTACAAGGTAGTGTGGCTACATAACAAGTGTGGTGTGCATGCTACTGAGTAGCAAATTTCTTACGGAGTCTACTGGTGAAAAAAATTGTGAGAATTGGTCAATATTTAGCAAAGATATGGACAAAATGCAATAGCTTACTTTTTGGGCTACCCTGTCTTTCACTTTAGGCCTATTTCATTTCGCTTCGTTTCGTTTTAGTTCGGTTCCGTTCTGTTTTTTGTACGCTCCATTACAGCGCCTCGGCCGCTTCAGATGTGAGACACTTTGCTACAGTTCATTGCACGAAATTCCTAATTGTTTTTATTTGTCTCGTTTAATTATTTTTTTCTCAATTTCGCTCCCATCTCCGCGCCAAATCGTGGCAACGCTAATGAAGCGCGATTATGACTCAGACAGAGAATGAATGATCTGCGATGACGGCGGCGCTGCAGGCAGCACTGCAGACTGTAATAACAGTAAGACGCGTGCGTGACAGCGCCACATAAACAGACAGACGGACGGACGGACAGACTCAGCACTAGCAAGCAGCCAGCGTCTAATCAACGTAGGCTACAACTAAGCCGACCACCGGCGACGCCGTGACTTGCGACTTACAGCGGCTTCCTGGCAAAAGGGGGGGGGTTCAGGGGGCATTTGCCCCTCTCCCATCACCTACATTGTAGTCTGTCAAAAAAATTTGTTTTTATCGAAAAGTTGACGTTCGAAAATACAAAATTTGGGGCTGAAAATAATCCCACATTGGTATATATATTTCCATGAATTAAGGGGCAGGCATAAGGGACACCCGAATAAACATTTACGTCCGTCTCTTTTATTCATGAAAATAGGGGAAACTATACTCATGAGAAAGGGATCAGCCCCAAATTATTATGTGGGGTTAACTTAGGGGCAAAAGCAAAATTTCGCTCACCCATAATCTTCTCTTGTGTTAAAAATTAGCAGAGCCTGCATGTCTGGAAATTGCAAACTTTTGCTCACCTTAACTTTTTACTCACGGTGCCCCACACGTACTCGTACGACTTGACGCCAGGGGGTGTCCATTTACCGGGGTTTATTTAAGGGATCCTTGCGCCTGCCCCCTTTATTCACGAAAGAAGAAGAAAAACTACTCATGAGAAGGGGGTCATTTGCCAGGCTTAACGTAAACTTTGGCTGCTATGCATACCTGGAGCTTTTTACACATTTCTAAATAGTTTCCTGTTTATTTCTCTTTGAACCAGCCAGTTTCACAATTCTTTTCTTCTCTCCTTTCTTGCGTCTTTCCATTTTCCCTGTTTTTTTCTTTCCTCCTATTGCCCCGTTTTTTCGGGTCTTTTTTATCAAATCCGGATAAGAAACGTTGTATATGAGCTTTTTCCGTGAAGTCTGGGACATATCGATGTTGGGGTTTTCTGTGCCTGAAAAAATGCACTTGGACGCAGACTGCAAAATATCTAAATTACTCTACCACTCTTCCCCGAAGAAATAGCAAATTATCTTTTTTCTGATGGACCTATTTTGCTCTTGGGTTTATGTGGTGTGAGGCTTGCCAAGTCACGCGGTGACACCCGCAATTTAACCTCATCACCTGTTCACCGGCGCGAAGTCAATTATCAGCCGCCGACGATGAATGTCTTTTATTTTAGTCCCCATTTGCTTTTACTGTTTAAGCTGTCAGTTGATTCTCAAGAAAAAAAAACAGTAAAAATTTTTTGCCATAAATTTGTCTTATTTTAAAGCCAAAAATATACACCAAATTCGATTTCGACTGGAGCTGCGCCCAAGACCCCGCTGAGGAGCTCAGCTCGCTCCCCGAGACCCCTTAACTGGATTTCAGGGGTCCTACTTCTAAGACAGCGGGGACAGGAAAATGAAAAAAGGAAGGGGGAGGGGAGGGAGGAAGATTATTAGCCGTATTGGCGATGTGATAACTCGGTATAGCCATTTGGTGTTGATCGATGCGTCTGCGTGTTGAAGCCTGTCTGTGCATTGAACAGTTTACGACTTGCATTCACGAAACTATAGCTCACACACTCACATGGGCTAGAACAGCGGCATTGGCTGCATTCACGTTCTCTGCCTGCGTTTGGTGAATATAAAGACATTGCGTGGTGCTATAAATGTATTTAATTCATTAGTTCCACGTGATACACAGTTTCTTCCTTCCGCGTTTTTGCAGGAATAGACCAACAAAAGCACAATTATTACGCCTTGCAGCAATGCGCCCAACTGCTAAGCATTAATTACACTGCGGCCCAAAAAGAGATTCCCGGAATTTGAACGGCCATTCGTTGGCTTGCTGTGTCAGGAATATGTGTACCAAAAACTATTAAAAATCTGAACATGCTTCTTCGAGTCACAATCGATAATGTTCGTTTTATGACGTTCTTTGTTCATTTTAACGCCTATTTTATATGTGAGCACACATCGTAAACATTTCCGTCGGTGATTATTTATAAATACACACATTATGCTTCATTGAGATTGTGATCGATTGCTTTAACTACGTAGCATCGATTAGCTTTTATTGACGATCGATTACACATAGATCGGTTGCACATAGTGACCTGTAGTCTATACGGGATCGAAAACAGAACAATTATACTGTATTTATCTATTTGCATAAATAGATGAGCTTGGAGCGTTCTTACACGTAGACTGGCTGATTTTCAGATGTATATAACTTTAATTTTATATCGCCAATTATTATTCGTTTCTCAGCTGCTTGTAAACTTTTCCACTGCAAAATGCAAACTTTGAGGCTAAAAACTCAATTTTAAGTAAATTTGAAAGCAAAAGTAAAATTTTGGTCATCTACAATCTCCCCTGTCGGAAATTTGCAGCTGACTGCCGGAAAATTGCAAACTTTCTTACATGCCCCGCCTACTTTTTTTAACCCACGACGCCGCTGGAAAAAGTCCCCGAGTCCGTGACGAAATGTTAGTTATTGTAATTGCAGGGGCTGCTGAATGGCGACGAAACAGCCGCGAGTCGGACGCAGCTCCCACGTCCCATCACTGCCAGTGCGGCTGCGTGCCAGGAACACACGGACTGATGACGTCGTCGATCGCACGGACCCGTGACGTCATCACTGTCAGTGCGGCTGTGAGTTGACCGAAAGCACGGGGCACATTATAGCGTCAGGGCGGCAGAGATGTGCCAGCGCAGTCAGACGATGGACGATTCACGTCAGATGGCCGTACGACTCTGTGAGACTGAGCATCGACTTCGTCAAACTACGTCGGCTATCTACCATCAGAGTCTACGATAGCATTGGTTCCTCGCCCGCACTGCTACTGCAGCTGAGACAACAGGATAAGGATGAGGTTGCTACAGCACAGACTGTAGTGACGTCGTCAGGACGCGGCTTGCTGATAGAGTACATCACTGACGACGTGGAAAATGACGACATCAGTAGTAGCGACGGCTTCATCGCATCTTACGTCGCTACTGGTGAACTGCTATATTGCACACTTTGCATTGCAGTACAGAGATTATAGGCACAGCCGATAGGCCTAATGCGCAAAACAAAATCGCATGGCTAGTTTCACTTTTAGTTGTAGGCGTATACAGGTAGGCGAAGTAAGGCAGACCGAGAGTCTAAGACTAGCAAAACTACGTACACCGTGATGTATAGTTAAAACACTTTTCTTTAACTTACTTTCGCTTCTGTTTCTACATCTACAAGTATGTAGTTTGTATTTTCGACCTGTATATGCTGTGTGTATACATTACATACGTGTATTATAGACGACGGGCAGAACATGACGTCTGCAGCGTTGGACAACGACTCAGCAGGGCGACGCTACGTTGTTTTGACATTCTGGGACAGTCAGGTGGCCGTCGTCGGCATAGGTCTGTGTACCGGCGTGATTCTGGCTAGTCTGTCATTCGTCTGCTATCAGCGACTGGCACTGCGTCGACTTCGCGCAAAGCAGGACACACAGACGCCGGCCTACCGTGTACAATTCTACCAGTCTACCATCTTACCATTCTACCACTGTGTCATTGCGTCACTGCTGTCTGGAAGCACATCGAGCACCCAGGCTGACACACAGACGCCAGCGTACCGTGCGCTGGTCGCCAGCAAACAGAAGCAGACGGACGCTGACCTGGCGGCAGTGAAACCTGGGCAGATGATGATGATGATGACTGGAACAGGCGGAACACGTCTTCAGCCGCGGTCACCTCGAGTCACTGGCTCGACAGTTCATCATCCCAGCACTCGTTTTTCAGACCCCCACACGGCTGCTGCTGCTGCTAGTGTCAAACTGTTCACAGCGTCGCCGGTCCGACAGCGCACACCGGCTTCGACCCACAGACTGACTACTACGTCACCAGTGACGTCAGGTCGCACTGCGGCGGCTCAATTGTCCATCTTTACTCCGGTCTGCCGTCACGAGTCGTCGGCGGCAGCGTTGAGGTCGAGTCGTGGACGCAGTAAGAGCCCGCGAGAAGCGTTCGAGTGCGTGTGTCTGGGCGGGGTGGGAGACACGTCGTCGTTCATGCTGGAGACGAGGCCGCCGGTGGAAGGACGAGATTCTCTGAGCGTTGAGCAGGTCCTGGACACAGCGGCGAGCGACCAGAAGATTGAGGCAAGCTACGGCGGCGTCGAGTTGAAGACAGCGAGTTACGTGGCGCCGACGACGTGCTCGGTGGCTGTGCGTCGCTCGCTGGAAAGAGTCGAGCAAGTGACGCGAGGCACGTCACCAATGTCAACGTCAGACGTCGACGTGCTTCCAGACATCAGCGGCCTGCTGCTCACCAGCGGCACAGAGACTGATGACGTAGACGACGTCCAGACGATGACCGGCGGGCCGAGTTCGTCGTCGCTGTCCGACCTGGTGGCCAGCTGTGACGCGGAGTTTGACAGCGACGAATGCAGCCCTTCGCAACATGGACCACCCACGCACACGACCACCCCGGCGTCAGTGGCAGCGGCCAGTGACCAGCGTCTCCACCTCAAAGCGTCATCAGCGTGGACCAGGAAGACCTGGGCGGCCAGGAGGCGACAACGCAACGCCATGCTAGAGCCAGACGTCTACTACTGCTAAACCGATCTGATCTCAGAGACCACGGCCAAAGACCGACGCCGAGGCCAAAATTATAGCCTCGAGACCATTTTGGCCCTCAAGGACTTAACATTTCTGGAACACACACGTTGATTGAAGACCGTTTAAACATTTGCCAGGCCGTAATAGGTCGATAGTTGTTTACATCCTGTTGTCAATGTCAATGTGTCGTTTCGCAGTTGTGTGTTATGTGATGTGAGGCTGTTTACTGTTGATTAACTCGAGTCGTTCTGAGCCTGTTTTACCATCCGCTGAGCATTAGCGTCGTAATAGCCGCGCATAAACCTAATTATCTCCGCCAATGAAACGAAGTGAACATTGGAGGAGATTATGAGATTGGTCGTTCTATCTGTCCGTGTGTCCGTCTGTGTGTCTGTGTACACGACGACTGGGCAGGAACGGTGGCGCTCTCCTGTGAACACTTTTACATTGGCGGAGATATGCACTCTCATGAGCGCCTTCTGCACTGTGCCTCAAAAAACATCCCGAACATTTTCGATCGTAACTTGAAAAAGGATTATCGGATTTTAATAATTTTTGGCAGAAATATTCCCGAGACAACTGGCCATCAAAAAGTTATTTACTTTCCCACCTCACCCAATGTCTGTTCCTGCACTACCTGGGGAAACCAGAACCAACAAAATATTACATTATTACCTAATGCAATATTATTACTTAATCCAAATAACGCTCAAAAACATATTTTGCTAATATTTCTGACATTTTGGCTAATATTTCATTTAATTGTTTTGTTTTTCAACTGCCTACATCGAAATTGCTTGAAATGTCGGCCCGTTGTGCGAACAAGGCACGGAGAAGATTTGTCCATGTATTGACAGCAATGCCAATAACGTTCTGCTCCAGACTAATCCAGACCTCATTAGTCGCTTCTTGAATTCCTAAATATTCCTAAACGCTATCTGGTAGACACACTGCTGCATGACAGTCAAACCTTGTAATTAACTCGTTGTTGGGGCCACAGATGTGGATAGATAGAATTTATTGACATTTTTCATTTATTTCAACACGTATTTCGCTTGATCAGCGAACCCCAGGTAGTGCAGAAGTAGAAGTGCCGCTAGAGCTTAAACAGTTATTTAATAGCCAGTCTTGTTTAAAATTTTGGGCCAAAAATTATGAAAATCTGGTAATTTTTTTCAAGTTACGATCGATAATGTCGGAGATGTTTTTTTCACGTTTTGTGTATTTCAACGCATATTTTGCTTGGTCTAATTTCTCTAGGTAGTGTAGAAGCAGGCACTGGGTGAGGTGGGAAACTGAATGGTCGTTTGATGGCAAATTATGTCAGGAATATTCACACCAAAATTATTAGAATCTGATCATTTTTGTTCAAGTTACAATTGAAAATGTCGGGGATGTTTTTGAGACACAGTGTAGTTAATTTTTGCTACACAAAACTGCACAGTTGATACAGTCACAGTGGGATTTTATGCATCGTAAAACCATACAAAATGTTTCTTTTAGTGCTTGCTGCTAATGTATTGAGTCTTCTTTCTGACAGTAAGCTTAGATTGTTGAAACATAACCGGCCAGTAAGTCAAAACGCCACGAGCGTTTGGCTTAAGTCATTCTGGTTGACGACACCATCGTAGATTTTTACTTTTTTATTGCATGTTTTCAAGAGTCTATCAGCGTTGTTTGTTGAGAATTTAATTCGCAGCACAATGCACGTGAATGGCATACCATTCAGGGTGCTGTTGTTGTCTGCGTAGAATGACGAAATTTCTATGTCGGGTTGATAGCAAATTCTACTAATTGCTTCTGCTGTGTAATGTATATACATGTTGTTATTGTAACGTACATACGGTAGTGCAAATGTATGCAAATTTATGCAGATATATAATGCAAATCTAGCTATATGCATTCGCTGTTGACGGCTGGAGCTATATACTTAAGGTTGCTGTCTGTTGATACTGTGAATTTATACTATCCTAATCTAGCATACTGGTCATGTTCATTGCGTTGATGTGTGCACGGTGGGCCAAAAAGTGGCATCCTATTAGTATTTGAGTTTGCACTCCTGATAGATGCATTATATTTGCATTTTTTGAAATTACGTATCATTTTCATTAAATGGTGTCTTTTTTCGTCTGCCGATGTAAATAAGTTCTGTTTTTGTGCGACAAAAAGTTGTAATTTATTGACAGTAGTTGGATTGATTAACGATGAACGCTGTTTGATTCACAATTTGCATATCTGGAGAGACATTGTAGTTTGGAAAACATTATGAAAATGTTTTCAAATAACATCTGCTCATTTAAACTCTAAATAATTAATAGCAAATGATAATGTTATTTAAATACTATATATAAATATTTCGTGTTTTGCCAGATTGTATGTGGTATTATATTTTATGCTGTTGTATAGGGTGTCACTTTTTTGGCCCACCTAGTAGGCTCTATTTTATTCAGTGCTTTGAATTTTTTAATCTGTTCGTTCTGAGTGTCAGCTTGAAATTCTGTTACTGATTATTGTTCAAATGATATATTTTAAACAGTACGCAGTTATGACCATTGATCAATCTGTAGCGTTTGTTACTTTTTTACTGTTTGACTTTATTGTTTTTTTTTGTTTTTCTGGATTTTTTTGTTTTATTTTTTCTGCATAATGTTGATTATCTCGTTGAGTTTACATTTCCTGTTGAATATGTCATACGTTTTTAAAACTTATACAAAGAAGTCGTGAATGCCAAGATATCAAACTTCATTGTTTTTTCTTGATAACACGATGCCTATTCAAATGGTACATTGATTACATATGAAGTAAAGTGCAAAATAAAATACACATTTCACAATATAATAGCATAAAGTGCAGCATAAAAATGTTAATTATATTTGTTTAACTACTGATTCAATATAAAATACATCTGTGCATTTTCATGACGTAGATAACAGATACAGATCTTCTAGAATAGATAGATTACAAAATGTTGCTGCACTGTGAAAATGGTGAAAAGTGATAAGTTAAGTTATGACTAGACTATATATGTCTATTATAAAATAGTACAAAAGTACAAATAAAACACGCAAAAACACTAAAAACACGTAGGAAACTCAACTCAGTAGAGAGTAAGTCCATCATCATCATAATCATCATGATTTCATTCGGCAAGAGTTATAGACAAAACAGCACATAAGCCTACACAGTAAGCATTCTGGCATGACAACGAAGCAGTACACTGCACTAATTGTTGAAAATTAAAAATAAAAACACGATACAAAATCTGCAACATAATCTTCATATACAGTCTTGCAAACTCCGGAAAAAGTACTGTTATGTACAACATAAAAACAATTCCCGAAACAAAGAAACCAAAAAAAGAACGAAATAATATCTGGCACATTGTCAACTTAACACAGCTAAACATACTGTAAAGAATAAAGATAAAATTACAGTAAAATAGGCCTATATGATATACCGGATGCATATTATGTAGGCTAATGTGGTAAAACTCCATAACGCTGAGTAACTTTAAAGGTAAATTAATTGCAGAAATGTACGGCAGTATTTTTTATAAACTACTGCAGTTATCTTCTGTTTCTGGTTTGAAGAGTCATAATCGTAGACTTTACATCAGCTGCCATCCGTTACGTCAAATCCAGCGACACGCGTGCATGGGTACCAGCCTACGTTGCCATGGCGACCACGACGTTGCTGCTGCTGATGCTGATGGGGTAAATGATGCGTGAAGCTATTCACGTGAGAATGCTCCGTCTGTAAGTTAACAAACACGGCATAACACATCAAGCTGCAACAGTATTAGGGGGAGGTGGACGAAAACACAGTTGATTATCTCAAGTTTTTTTAGAATACTGTTTGCCAAAATTATTGAAATTAAGCAATGTTTCACAGAGCTATTAAAAAAACAAGTTGGCTTCACCTTAACTGGGACACTTTGTATTTCAGCAGAAGCAAAATGCCCATATTTACTCTTTACACAACAAACATCAGTGGAATAATTATATTCCTGCGCAAAAAAATGTTTAGTTACATAATGTCTGCTAGAAAGTAATGGCAATTATCTTTTATAGCAATAAGAGATAATTAGTTCATGGATCAGTCAGCTGAACTGAGTCTCGACTATTCACGACCACGATGAAAGGTCAAACGGTTAAAGAGTGCATATGCTTATAGCTCTTTATGGGAAACCCATCGCAGAACTACGGAGCGTCACATGCCGTATGGGATTACACAGACTCAAAACAGGTAAACGCGTTTTACTTTGACCCCAGCCAGACAGGCACTCGATTTACCTACCGTGGAGTGACGAAAGGCTGACTTGACTTTGGCACTGGTTATATACCGAGATGGTTCAGTACCTGTCCGCAGACGTCACCCATCACAGGCTGAACGGTAGTTCAAGCCCTGTGTTAACGGCGACTTCTCTTTCTTATGGGAAAGCCAAAAATTCGACCCCCACAGCATCAAAACCCCTGACCCGATTAAGATAAAATTTGGCACGGTAGATTGCGTCGGCGAGGGGACCCGCCATGCAAAATTTTATGCAAATCCCTCCAAGGGGGGCTTCCCGGCAAATGGGTGAAATATACGCAAAAATTTTTCTAGCTATATACCTTTTTTTCACAGACTCACCTACCGGTC
>Ga0209367_1009244_pt1 | contig 13394 bp, 7 predicted proteins | sample WorMetLIZISLAND2_FD_187412 | JGI IMG/M metagenome (GOLD analysis project Ga0209367, IMG submission 187412) | Marine gutless worms symbiont microbial communities from Max Planck institute for Marine Microbiology, Germany - Olavius geniculatus... ... | reverse complement strand
AAAGAATGACGACCTTGTAAACATGCCTCAACGAATAGTCACACATGCCGTGATTGCGCAGTAATTTAAGAGCATACAAAGACTGTGCGCATTTGCTGATGTGCTTATCGGCAACCCTTTTCAAGCTAGACGAGCTAATAACGTTGAAAGGTCATTTTAGGGGGAAACGCCTATTTCACGCTCTTTTTCCAAGGGAATCCCTTCACCCAGCAGCATGAAATTTTGTCATGAAATACTAGTGGCCCTAAGCTATTATGTGGTGAAAACCCGAAGTCTCTATCTCACCTGTGCTTGGATCAGTACCGGGACGTGCTAGACACCAGGACAGACGAACAGACGGACGGACAGAATTGCCATAGCTAATACGCGCTCTCAGCACCTAGCTAGGTGCTGTCGAGCATAAAAATTCGGTCAATTTTTTATTGATTGGAGAAAATTACATACATATTTTATCTGCAAGTTCCGTACATTCATCGAAAAGCAATCTTTTTAATTGGATAATTGTTGACGTTTCGGCAACCGCTGCTGCCTTCTTCGGAACGACTGTCCACGGGAATTTACGTAACTTATTATCATTTCAACCAATAAATCTATTCAAAGATATTTGTATCTATGTTTTGTGTATTTTGTTTGCTGTATATGGACCCATGAAGTGATGTACCGTAATACTAGAGTCTGCCAGTGGACTTGAGACTTAGTCTTCGTGACTGAGACTCGGAATCGAACCGAGATGACTCGACTACATCAATGGATCAGTCCTGCATTTTAGTCGCTTTTCCGCAAGATGTGCCAGTGAAAGAATTTGGAAAATAGATCAATACCATTGTGGGATGATATGGAAAATATGAAGACAAAAAATTGGTGGCATTTTTTGAGTCATGGTGAACACACAATCAATGGAAAATAAGGAACTCATGTCAACAAAATAGCCTTCAACAATACACACGACATTCAACAGTCATCATTCAATTAACAATGTGCCATAAAAGTTGACAGAAAGTGCTGGGGGAAAAGTTGGGCCTAACATTAACGCCACAATGTATACTGGAAACATCAGCGGTAGAATGACTAATGTGATCATAGTCCACTTCTACATCGACTATCGGAGCACTACTCTGACGATTAGTAGAAATTTCCAACCAAACAATGAGAAAAACATGCAGCTACAGGGTGTGTCAAAAATAAGCTCGATTCGAAGCTTGTCCATATCTTCATCATTTTAGAAAAGTCACTATCAAACTAAATACAGATGAAAAACTTATCCAACAAATTTTACTCTTAGTTTTTCTAACATTTCACAAGATAGTGTTGCACATGGCAATGCAGCCAAGGTGCAGCAGAATATTTAATTATCACTTTATTGCAAATTTTCTATAGAGTGTGCCAATTAAAGAATTTTGAAAATCAGTCAATTACTGGAGAAGATAAGAAGAAGAGCTTGCCCACCCTGCGTATGTTTTCCACAAAATATCAGCAACTTCTTTCAATGGACGTATACACTACAGTGTCCTAAAAACGTCCCACTTTTTTACTGTCCACATCTTCGCCAAATGTTAACGGATTTTCAACATTTTTACGCGCGAAAGCAGCTACTGCTTTCAGTGCGTCTTAGCCATCGCAATTCTGTCTGTCTGTCCGTCTGTCTGTCACACGGGTGGATCAGTCAAAAGCGGTGCAAGCTAGAATCGCCAAATTTTCACTGTCGGCTGCCTGGAAGACTCTAGTTTCAAGAACCGTAAAGCTTTTTCATAAATTCGAAGGGGGTCACCCCGAACGAGGGCGCTAAATGAGAGGGCATAGGTGAAATTTGCGATTTTTGGCCAATATGTCGCTGTATCTCAGTAACGGTGCGAGATAGGGCCTAGGTTACTATTAATCACTAATAAGAAGTCGTACACTGGCTCTCGATTGAAGGTGGCGCCACGGAACTATCGTTATGCGATCCAGATAGAGAAATTGGTATTTGTATATTAACTTAGCGTGAACGCCCCAATTTTCAGCTACATTACTGAACCAGAACTGCTATAGGCTTTCGCGCGTCGCGTGAGCATTAGCTCAAATTTCTTGTTTTCACTGGTACATTCTTTGGAAATTAACAATAAAGTGGTTATTGCATATCCCACCACACCTTAACTGCGTCACTACACTACCTTGTGAAATATAAATGTACGAAAAACCAACAATAATAGGCAGCAATCATGTTAGTAAACGAAATACACTTCAAACAAAAAAAACAGTGAATAATCTGTACGATGCTATATTGTGTTAGATCCGTTACTTTGAATATCTGGCGTGTTGAACGATGTATTTGTTTCTGGCCTTCCTGCCTTGGTGGACCTACCAGTTCATCCGCAGTACCTGCATGCTTCAGTCTGCCGGTTTCGTGCCTTTGGTCGTGCTTCCTGTTTTCTAAATTTTTGTTATTAACATGCCCAGTCTTTCCCTTTTGCAGTTTATTTTCAAAAATTCTATTAGTATTTTCTAAAAAAATTGTATTTTTCAACCTGGTATACGTTCTTAATCAAAGCTTTGCCTCCATTGCTAAATGGCGTATTACAATATCAGTATATTATTACTGCATTAAAAATTACTATTTACAATAATATCGTCTGCTTTTGTTTACAGACATCAGAAATGTATTTGGAACAAAGCATATTTTGATTTCCGCACAAAAAGTAGTAAAAAAATTTCAGCTTATATTTTTGCATATGTATTATAGCGATTGTAGTGATATTTGAAAATTTGTCTTACATGGTACTGTAGTGACACAGTTAAAGTGTGGTGGGATATTTAATAACTGCTTTATCGCTAATTGTCCAGAGAATGTGACAGTGGAAAAATTTTGAAAATCGGCAAATTTTTGGCGAAGATATGGACCAAGAAAAAGTGATGCATATTTTGGAACAGAATGTAATCCACGTGGTTTCGTGGTCAATGTCGGTCGCCTGGACTGATCTTTGCCTGCCACAGTTACTACCCCACGCTAACCCAGACTCAACAGTGGTCTCGACAACGACTAGAAGCTAGGGCTGATAAACTTTTTAAGAATAAAAAATGTTAATAATTAAACTCATGTCACTAACACAATGCAAAGTAGATGCTATGAATGTGTTCGGCAAACCTGCAGCGCATAATTGGCAAAAAATGATATCTTTTCTCCGGACAACGTAAACATTTCAGTTAAGTCTGTCTACAAGACTGGATAAAAACATCTGCTAACAGTCTTATTTAAGAGAGATGTTAGCTGAATACCGGTAAGACATCTTTCTTTGCAGACTGCTAATGTAAACGGTGCAGTAGAAGCTGTTCTGGAGTTGATGTGCTATATAAATTGGCGTTTTATAATTAACTGTTAATAACTGACAAAACTAAAAATCCACATTATTTTGGACAATTAGCACATAATTTTTAAGTGAAATTAAATTAACAGCTAATTAACCATTCTCTTTTGCAAAGTTAGCAAGATGTCAGGACTTTTCAGCTATATGTGTTATGACAAGAGTTCCCCCATTGCTTTACACGAACCTTCCTGCCTTGTCTCATGTGTAGAATAATAACTAACTCAGAACAGCGTCGAAAAAACAGTGTAAAAACTTAATATGCAATGAACAAAACACATAAAAATATAAAAAAAAATCAAACGTCTCATTCACGATTATGCATGCCATCAATCCTCTAAAAATCAATCATTCAGTGATAATACCAGCTACAGTAATGAACACTGTCTTAAGCAGCAGTGGAAGTATCTGATAAGAGTGCAAGTGATAAAGGTGTAACACTTAGTGCCCTAAACACCATGTGTGTGACCAGGTACCATCCAGCAGCCCAGATTCAGCCTGCCACATCACTCCCGGCGACTTTCGGGTGGCGCATGAAAAGTAGAACATATGTGCACTGAGCAATCAAACAGTTCTGAAAATGATCAGACTTGGTTACTGCAGTGAAAGGTGTTCACGTTAAACACAGTGGGTGAGGTAAAGTTTTGCTAAGACTTTAGTCTAAGACTAAAGTCTTGACTTGACTTTGTCTAAGAGTGAGTGAGTAAGGTTTAACGTCCCGCCCGACACAGTATAGGTCATTTTGGAGACAGCCTGAATGACACAAACACATAATAATGGAACAGTAATTTTGACCTTTACAATAAAGAGACAGAAAGTTTAACCTTTACAGAAACACAAAACACGAGAACCAAAAAATTGTAAGAACTCCATTATGTGCGTGCATATGTAATTAACATAATGGTACATGTAGTTCTTCTTGGCTTGTCTGTCTGGTACATTGTTAGAAATGGCACAACTTGCTTTGCCACTGACAGGTAAAAATGCGGCTTAGCTGGCATCAGCACATTTGTAATCCCCTGCCTAACAACTTCGGATGACTTTGTTTTCAGGTCAGCTGTTTTTCCACTAGCAACAGCTTTTATGTAAGTGGTCATCTGTGCCAGTAGCATCATTGCCCTTTCATAAAAAAAATTACAGATTCGATACCTTGGTTTATCAGGATAACACTAGCAAAAATCAGGACTTTTTCGTGACTTTTTCAGCACCCACGTCAAATTTCAGGACTTTTCAGGACCAGTGGGAACCCTGGTTCTAATAATCTTCCCTGTTATCCTCGAAAAAGTCATCAATCTTATAATGCTGTCTATTGGAGGACAGGAACAGACCAAAACCAAGTCCAAATTTGACCTGACTTTGGTCTAAGCCTAATATCAAGTCCAAAGCCAAGACTAAAGTCAAGACCAAAATCAGCTGGCAATGTCCAACGTTAAAAAAAATACAATAATTATGCCTTAGCTTGATTAAATGGACGTACCAGTTCGTTATTTGAGCGTATTATTTACTTTTTGTCTAGTAAAATAAAGTGTGGCGTCTGATAAATAATAGCCTTTTTGTTACTTACTACTTATTGGCATTAACTCAGCAGATGTCACGTAAATCATGACCAGCTTTCCTACAGGTCTTCTGTAGTAAAAATGCCTGACTTTTCCAGTCATGGAATGACAATTTCACTGATCTTATCAAAATAATAACCCTATCGCACAAATGTCAGAAATGGTAAAATATATAATAAGGTAATGAAACAGTATTAATGGAGCAATATGCAAATGACACAGGCCCTGGTCGGGGGTCAGGGGCAAAGCCCCCTGAAGCTGAAACACTTCTAGCATTTGGACGTTCAATGAAAGCCGCAAATTTGCCTGTTTTTTAATATTTTGCATGATCTAAGTTCATTTTCCCTGACTTTTCAAAAATAATATTTTGCCCGACTTTCCCTGACAACACAAATTCCCTGACATTTTCCAGTTTTCCCTGACCTGTAGGAACCCTGCATGACGTCATTGCTGGCTTGCATTGCTGAAAATATTGCACAAAATTCCCTTAATATACACAAAATGGCCATATAGGTAAACAAATTAATATTGCACACATCACCCAATTAATATAGGCCCGGAAAACACTTCTATAATGTTAATAACTAATCTTATTAATGCAGTTATTCGACCGTTAGGTAAATAAAAGCCGGACGACCAGAAACAAAAGTCAAGTCTAAAGTCGAGACTAAAGTCTAAGCGGAGCTCGTAGATAAGCCCAAAGTTAAGACTTTAGTCTATGACCGCAGCAAAACCTGACCTCATCCAGTGTTCAAAATGACCACACACCCTTCTGGATCTGGATAGTTAGTCGGCAGGTCTCCACAACTGTGGCATCACACCCTTCACGGTAATGATCAAGAGTCGTCACTAATCTGGCAGACAGAAGTTTCAAAAAAGGCAGCAGTGGTCATCCAAACATCAACAGTAATCATTATAAAGGCGGTATAATTTATACAACTTGCCATATAAAGACTAATCATTTCTAAAACTGTCCAACTGTCCCACCGAACAAAAACACATCGGCCTATGGTCAACTCGATGTGCCACCCATTTTGCCTCGGTCTAGGTTCACACCATGCTAACTTGCACAAATGTGGCCTGGTCTTGTCTGCCACATCACGGCCCCTCCAGTGTGGTCTCAAACCGGCAAAAGTCATACAGCTAAAGACGAACTGCTTAAATAATATGTGATGACAAATGCACTAGCAACAATTAGTAACAGTTCACATCATAATTAATGAAGGAATGAGTACACTGGTACGCAGTGGATGGAATGCAAACCAGCAAGAAGTGAAGAGTGGTAGAATAAATCTAGTCTTTGCAATGACTATTAGGTCAACCAGTTAACAGGCAAATGCACTAAACGTCATGTGACTGAAAACCGATTAAGCTGACAGTAATAGTTAATTTAAACAAATTTCCCCATAACCCAATAATGACAGGTGATGCGTACCGGTTTAGTACAAGGGTTACTGCAAACTTCTGATATTCCAACTCTGCATTTTTTTCCCGAGAAAAAAATCATTTTCTGAAATGTACTTTTTCTGCCAATTAATATGCTTTCGATAACCTGTGTTTGGATCACAACTCATTATCTGACTGACACAGCTTAAGAGTCATTACGCCATACACACTGTGTCCGAAAAAAGTCTGACTTATTCCTGAATAACTTCAACAAATTTAAACTTGCCTGTAGAATTTTTGGCACACATTATCACAACGATACGCTTTACTAAAAACATCTAAAACTTATCTTCAAAATTTACTACTAACATAAGTATAGCTGATGTAATCCTGACATCATCAAAATTGCGGAAAAATAACGTCTAAATGAGCCTCTGCAATACAAAAAATGGGAAAACCAATTAAAGCAAATTGCAGTAAAAAAACTTCAGAGATTGTTGTCATAGATATAAATTACTTTTTGTCAAAATTTTTAACCTAGTCTTGCTATTCGCCGTGTTAATGTGTGGGCATGGTGTGCAGTACGGGAACGTCGTTGTGCAGCAGCATTATCAGCAGGCAGTGTCATTTCTGCAGCCTGCGTTAGCGTCGCTGTAGTGCACATTTGTAACAAAGTTGTTGACTCAAAAGTTGGTTGATAGCAAGTTTTGTCACTGTTGATAACACATAAGGCAGCTATAGGCTAAAAGCCTATTTTTCTGCATTTTTGTTTACTTTGGTGTGGAGTAAAGTAAGAATACAAAGAGTGTTTTATTTTACACGGTAAAGTGGCATCAGTATTTGGGCGAAGTGGACTATCAATATACTGTCAGTTGCATGTTGCTTTTTAATGTTGCCTACAAAAAATTATGAACATATTTTTAATTTTGTTAAAGTTATTAACCGAAACAGTGTTAGCTTTTTTTCACCTCGGATACAATAAAAGCGGCTATTTTGATGATGGCATAATTGCGTCAGTTGTACGTAGTGACATGGCAATGTAAAAAATATTTTAACAGTTTAATAAAGTAAATACTCAGGACGAATCATGGCAAAAATTATGAAAATAGGTTAAGGTTTGACAAAGACATGTTGAAAAAACCGTAGACTCTTTTTTTCCAAACACGGTGTAGATGTGTCATTACACAAATGGAATCTGCAAAAATCATGCAATCAATCTCTGAGAGATAAACACACTGAACGCTAACTTGACACAGCAACTACCAACTACAACAAGTCTTCAATGAGATTTGAGAACTGGACACATGCTGCGCAGTCTCGGTTGACAAAAGCCGATGCAAATACACAGCTGCTGCAGCGACAGCAACAGCGACACCTACTCAGTCTTCTGATGACCGTCTGTGTCAGCGGCGTCACCCATCGACACGGATGACCCTTTGCGCCAACTGCTGAACAGCACAGTGTGAATGACAGTCTCAAATGGAGAGAAAGGGTCATGCATTCCGACTATCTCGGCAACAAGGTCGAAGTAGACAAGGAATAGAATGACTCCGAAGTAGACGAGAGAAAACGGAGCCGAGACGAAAAAGATGCCTCGCATCTGCAGCAAGAAGACCAGAGATGCGATCAGACACGCTTTCAGCTCACTGCAAAACATGCGCAATCATCAACCAATTAATAAATCAGGATATTTAACATACAAACTATTGCTAGAGAGAAGTCGGATGGAGTGGAGTCCATAAAGTAAGTCAAAAAAGATTTCTTGAGCACACAAATTTTGAGTTGCTGATGATAACAACTCGGCAGATATGACATAATCTAGCAACTAATTCCAGGTCCATCGGCTGACAACCGAGAAAGCACACGTGCTAATGGCTGTCAGCTTGATTGGAGACACTAGCAGGTAACCGGTGCCGACAAACACAGAGGTTGGCAGCCAAGCAGGTTGGCAACATAGACGAGTGGATCAAGGCTTTACAGTATTATGGCCTAACTTGAAACAAACCAAACTAAAGTTAAACATGGTACTACAGCCAAAATAGGCATAATGATAAGTCACTCAATAAAATACAGTGTTCAGCGGAATGTCAGACAAAATAATACTGGAAACTGCTTATAGATACAATAGAAATGAATCTTAAAACTTCTCAGTCCCTGCTGCAAAGTGTTCAGAATTCTTAGAATGACGCATTCAAAAATGATAGAATAATACAGGAACAAGCTCATTCACCTTATTCCCACAAATTACCTTTTACACTTTAATTCTTCAGAATATACTGTAAACTGTGTCCAAAAAAAGCATCTCCGACATTTTCGACTGTAACTTGAAAACCAGTTATCAGATTTTAATAATTTTTGGTATGAATATTCCTGACATAACTTGCCATCAGTTTCCCATCCCACCAAGTGTATGCTTCTGCACTACACATGGAAAGCAGATCAAGCGAAATATGTGTTGAAAGAAACAGAAAACCTGCAAAAACATCCCCGACATTATCGATCGTTACTTGAAGAAAGATTAGCAGATTATAATAAATTTAGTCAGAAACATTTCTGACACAACTGGCTATTAAATAAGTGTTTGAGTTTCCACCTCACCCAACGTCTGCTTTTGCACTACCTGGGGAAAGCAGACCAAGCATAACACGTATATTAAAATGAATGAAAAAACATCAACAAATTCCATCTATCCTAATCTGTGAGCCCCAACAGCCGGTCAAACAAGGTTTGACTGTCATGCAGCAGTGTCTACCAGATGAAGTTTAGGAATGTTTGTGAAGTCAAGAAGCGACTGGTACAGCCTGGATTGATCTGGAGCAGAACATTATCCATACTGCTGTCAATGAATGGAGAAAGCATCTCCTTGCCTGTGTTCGCATAGTGGGCCAACACTTCAAGCAATTTTACTGCAGGCAGTTGAATAATTGATAACTAGATGAAATGTCAGCAAAAGTGTCAGAAATGTAAACAAAATGTGTTTTTATGCTTTATGTTAATTAAGCAATCATACCGATTGGATAAACAAGTAATTTGAGCAAAGCTCACGACACGCGTGAAAGCCTATAGCAGTTCCTGTTCGCAGGTAATCGTAGTCTATCTCCATCCATTTCGTCATAATTCACTCTTTTGCAGCCAAAAATCGCCAAAAAATCACATTAAATCAATATTTTTAAGGTTCAAGGTCATTGATGTTGATAAATTTAAAAAGCCTGTCACCAGTGCTTCTTATGATAAGCAGCATGTCTGTGCTTATCTGCAACCGTGTTCACGCTACATGAGATAATTGCGGTAAAATAACCACTTTCTAGGGGGGTAGCTGTCTTTGACGCCCGCCTGCGCCGGCCTCCTTGAACCTAGGGGGTCGTGACTTGAACTGCTAAAATCTATGTTGAATCTGAAAATTTCATATGCAGATTGTCTTGGTCTATTGCCAGCCATTTCATCGCAATTCAGTGTTGAAATGTGCGCTGCATCCAAAAATTGCAAAAAATTCACTAAAAACCTCTTTTTGAGGGGTTCAAGGTCATCGATGTTAATAAATCCAAAAAGCCTGTCACCAGTGCTTGTTATGATAAGCAGCATGCATGCACCTATCTGCAACCATTTTCACATTATTCGAGCCAATAACGACAATATGACGTCTTTTTTAGGGGGTACCCCTCTTCGATGCCCTCGTTCGAGGAGAACCCCTGCGCCCAGTGGCACGAAATTTTGTCACGATAAACTAGAGACCTTGGGGCAGCCCACAGTGAAGATTTCGTGATCCTAGCTTGCACCGTTTTGATACAATTCACGAGTGTGACAGACAGACAGACAGACGCCCAGACGATGGCAAAAATGCGCGAAGCATTCTGCTTTTGCGCGTGAAAAACGGTATTTCGCTGGTTGTGTTTCCTCCAGGTACTGCAGAAACAAACACTGGGCGAGGTGACAAACTGAATGGTCATTTGATGGCAAGCTTTATCAGGAATATTCATACCAAAAATTGTCAAAATCTGCAGATTGGTTTTCAAGTAACAGTCAAACATGTTGGGGATGCTTTTTTGGGACACAGTGTATACAAACAATTACAACTAATCATATGACAGTAATACTGGCACTTCACAGACTTTTTCACACAAATTTTCTTTAATACTTTACTACCATTTTTGAAAACATACACACAGTTCACACACAAAATGACAAACATTAAAAAAGCTTTTCTCGAAAATATGTGACCACTGACAAACTTAGTCTCAGCAATTATCTTTGATTATCACTGAAAACACACAAACATATGTCACCAGTCTAAATTTTTCTCCAAAATATTTAACAGATTTATTTGCACAAATTTTCGTTCTATCTGACCAAGCTTCATAGCACCACACAGTGATAATAAACAAAACTTTTGATGCAAGCTAAAACTGTAGCTTTAGTTTACTGACAAATAGCTTCCTCCTGTATGGGAATACGCACAAAGTCGGAAACAGAAGGCTGTTGTCGGTCGGTTTCCAAACTCCTCGAACGGCCCGTTCAATTGGTCTCATTAAACAATGACCAGCTCCTGTATCACACATCACACATCACGTCACGTCTAAAATGGATGAGAAAATAACACAGTACGAAATATACACATTCACACCACTCACAAAAGTAAAGATAGCAGATTCCATGCACCTCTGCAACATATGCCCGGTGCTTAATGCCTGTCTCCCTCTGTAGTCCATTAGGCCTGAAACTGGATAGACCATTCGATCTGTGCGATACTTCCCCAGTCGTGGAACATACAAAGTTAATGCAATAATTGTAGAGCGTCACATAAACGTCACAATCCGTGAGAAGAATACCTTTAGCGACACCAACGACCACTGCGATGATGTACGCTGCAGTGTAGTGTTTCAGCGCGTAGTTTACTCCGTGGTGGATGTGATGTGCAACATGCACCTGATCCAGCGCTCGAGCCAACAGTCGAACTGGGGCGAACTTGCACAGTTTGTACACCACGTCATATGGAGAGTAATTGATCACGTACCTACATACATGCATGTTATACAGTCACAGACAAGTATACACAAATTATTACATGCTTTTACTCTAAAGTACGGGTACTTAAAACTAAATGCTTCCCCGACAGTGTTTACATTTTACCTGCTTTTACTTTCACTTTGCCTGTAATTTCAAACAATTTACGACACCTCTACAGCATTATACTTGCAGGACATCACCTTGTCTTCATTTTTACACCGCTGTGCGTGTTCAATGAAAATACCACTTACAGATAAATTGAACTGAATTACATTTTTCTTCAGTTATGGTGGACTAAGCAAGTCCAAGAAAGTGAAGTATGTAAGAAAATTTCTACGAATCACTGGAGCTAGACATTTCACACGACTGATGCAGGATGCCCCTCTTGTCATTGAACCGACAGCATTATTTAAAGCAAAGCATTATAAGTTTTAATTATAAAAACATACAGAACTAAAATCAGGCAAAAAAATTACTGTACTCGCAGATGCGTATGCTAGTAGCCTAATATGAGTATGTAGATGAGCAATTTAATTCCGTGTTAAAAGAATATATGCAATGAGACACAGAGACCACATGTTACATAATACTGGCATTGCAACAAACATAAAAATGACAGTTAAACAGTTTTGCCAAAAAAAATTTGTTTCTGACATTTTCTAGCTTTTGGTCAATTCTCTGATATTTCCCCCAATGACCGTGAAATTCCATGACATTTCCAAATTTTCCACAAAAGTGATCAACTATATGATATAGTCAACTGTATGGCTTGTCAGAAGTTGAAAAAATGGTTTTTAAGAAGACTAACTCAGTGGATTTTATTCGGTTTTGGGTTTTTTTGAGTAAAATCTGGGCTTTGTGAAAGTCTAACTTAATGGGTTTTGGGATTTTCATGAGTTATCAGTTGTTACAGTTGGTCTAAAAAACTTAACCACAGTAAAATTATTCATTATCTGTGGTGGACTGTGGAACAAGAAACTAAAATTGAAATGTGTTTTTTGGCAGGTGCTTATGTCGTTTCACGCAATAAACCGTCAGTTTTTGGGTATGTGCCAGGGTGTGTGTTTCAACCACGTGCCTGGTGTTGCATAACAGTAATGATCTTTCTTCTTGTACATGTACATCATGGGTCTCATGACAACCAACTGCTGGCAAGATGTGGCCCAAAAGAAAAACAATTTCTACTAGTGCTTTAAATTAATTAGAACTAATTGTACGAATTATGCCACAAGCCGTACCATATGGTGGTAGCAATAAGCAACTCCTGATGGTTCTTCAATGGAATTACCAGCGATTCCCCAACCAAGAAATTGGAAACAAAGCTGGTGGCAAAGCACATAAGCATACTGGACACCCAACATGCCAAAGGATGCTTGCGTGCAAATGCTGTAGTACCTAGTGCATACACATTCAAACCACAATGAACAATAATCCAGTATACAGCATAATCAGAGTTTAAAGTACAGAAAAAATAAGTTCCAGTACAAAAACTATCAATATGTGGTTGCAGATCTAATTAGTCCACCTGGAAGCGATAGCTTGCGAAGCAAACTTATGTTTTAGCGCAAATGTTTTTTTATTCCAATCGTAAAACCTCTTAGCTGCGTCGGCCAATCGGCGTGAAATTTTGCACGGTGATCAGTACTAGGCTAGATTTTGTAACGCCGGTCCAAAATTTCAGACGGCCGACCCCCCAAAAATTTTAGGGACCAAAAACATGCAAAATTTGGCCCGATTTCGGACGACTTCGAAGTTCGGCAGCAAATATATCTCGAATGGATAAAGACATTCAAAATCGATCAAGTATTTGATCTACTGCGATTCCTCCCGCGTTAGGCGAAACAAAATTAAGTCTGGTGAACTTTGGTCAACCTTGGAGATCTTGATGTGGAATCATACCCACCCAAATTGACTTTTTCTGAAGAACATATTTCGGCCCCTAGTGGGTGCTGTGCTCCCAAATTTTTACACGCGCTAGAGAATGATCAAGTATTGCTAGCACACCCCAACTGGGGACTGGGGTCTCCCTTACAATTTTTTTCAAAGGGGGTTCAAAATTGGCTTATTAGCCGTGAGAACTTTTGAGCCAGGGGGGATAGCTTCATGATAC
>Ga0209367_1009243_pt1 | contig 13395 bp, 8 predicted proteins | sample WorMetLIZISLAND2_FD_187412 | JGI IMG/M metagenome (GOLD analysis project Ga0209367, IMG submission 187412) | Marine gutless worms symbiont microbial communities from Max Planck institute for Marine Microbiology, Germany - Olavius geniculatus... ... | reverse complement strand
TCCTCTGAAATAAATAACTGGTCTCTCTAGCCTCGCCAGTATTAGTTGAGATTCTTCTTCCTAGATCAGCCAGGAGCTGGCGAGCTGATGCATTGAAAACTCCCAAGGTCTCAATGGCAATGGGCTCGAAGATATAATGGGCGCTGAGATCAACATATTTGTCCTCTTTGCGAGTGGCTGCCAACTCTGCTGCTGAACCTGCCTGGTGAGATGCTCTGTCGACGTATGACTCGGCCAATGGGCAAGTGACCGTGACGTCCCAACATAACAACTTGCCGCTCTGCCAAGGGACCAATGAGACCCCATCTGGACGTTTCCCATCCGACCAGAATAATCCGGCTGGCTCTTTCGTGACGGGAACTCCGGCTGAAGCAAAGCTACGAGCTACCAAGTTGTTAAGAGCATGATGCCTTGCTGACCTACCCAGAGCTCTCTTGCATACAAAGCTGTGAAGACCATGAGCGTCAACTGTGGAGCCACAGTGGCAGTTATTATTATTATTGAATTTCATGATCACAGGACCAGATTTTCGGATATTTCACAATCGCGAGATAGAACTGTGCTGCTACACCGATAATTATTGGCCAACTCTGACATCATTGCCATAAATATCTCAGCATGCCACGGTGGTTACTGCAGACGGTCCTGCACAAGGCTTGGCTGTCTAGTTTTACATTAACTCTGTAACAGGTCGACAGATAACATTGGTGTTTTTAGTGAAATTTGGTATTTCTGTTTTGCAAATTTTATGCAATTTTTTTTCTTAACATTTTGCTGTCGATTTACAGAAAAAATATTAGAACTATATTGTGGTGTTTTGGGTGACTGGTCACTAGCCGAAGGGGCAGTGCCAGTAGTCAGTCAGGTTCTGGCCAGCGACTGCCATAACGAAGGGCTACCATAGCCAAGGTTTGCCAAAAACGAAGATGCATTTTATTCCTATTCCCATGCACTGTTTGGAATAGTGCCCCTGCATACTAGTGAACTCTTACTGTATTTTGTTATATATATAGGGTGTGCTAATAAAAATCATGTTACATTTTTCTATTTCACAAGGTAGTGTAGAGACACATTTCTGGTGAGGTGGGACATATAGCAATCACCTTATTGCAAATTGTCTGCAGAGTGTGCCAGTGAAAGAATTTTGAAAATTGGTCAATAATTGGTGACGATGTGAACAAAAGTAACATGCCACGTTTTTATGGCCCATGCTGTATATATAGTTGACATCGGCCGGTTCTACGTGAAAGTTGTGTATTTGCCACGAAGGTGACATCATCTCGTGCTGGAGGAGCTGCAGATCAGACTCTGAATGATGCGGATGTTGCTGCTGACGATGTCGACACTTTGTCTGGACTCCTCGAAGCTGTGGCTATTCTAATGACTAGCGTTCAGCCGGCCCTCAATAAAGTATGCTTCGTTTGGAATCTGTACAATGTGCATGGTTTGAGTGTATCGGTACTTTTAGATGTGGCTTGAAGCATCGGTGTTCTGTAAAGACTAGTGTACTCAGTGTTGGTGTAGTTGCTGCCTGAAATAGAGCCACATTTGCTGTGGACACTTTCGAAAGTGACACCAGTTAAATTTAAGAAAAAAATTGTCACCTGAGCCTAATTTATCATTCAGTAATTCTACCAGGTGACATTACTTGAAGTGACGTGGGTTAGCATTTCTTCAGTCTGAAATTACTGTCGTAAACTGAACAGTCCACTGAGCTTGTCGGCATATTTAACTTATTTTAGCATATTTTTAAAATCAAACTGTTTGAGTTTGCTTTCTCTGCAGTGAAAATGAAAACTTGACCTGGACTCTGCTGCTATACAGCTCTTATTCATTCTCATAATATTGCAACATAAGTGCATTTTTATCTATCGACTAACTAATTGCACGAGCCAATATTTGCAAAGGCTTTCATAGGAAAGTCGCTGACAGACCTGGTGCAACTCTGAACAGTGGAAGTCAGTTAATCGTAAAGTTGGTTAAAGTAGATTCTGTAGTTCTTTGCATTTAACATAAGGCTAATATTTGGTATCATTTCTGCTAATGCTGTTTGTTGTTAGTATCAGCTGACATTGTTTGATGTTTATGTTAGCCAGTTGCTGCTGGCTCCAAACGTTTTCTGGAACTGAAAATTGCCAAGAAACTGCCAGTTTTGATCAGGTTCTTTGAGGTAATGGTTGCGTTTATAACTTATAAAGTTGTGCAGTTCCGCGTATTCATTGGTTTTTGCTCTGAATTTTTCACAGCTGCTGTATTGTTATTCATTTTCAATTGTAGTTGTTGGTGATTGTTGTTATTTAGACTGTAGAAATGCACTATAACGTGGCACAGTTAAAGAAAGCCAAAGCTATTGTTCTGGTTATCAGTTGTAATACTGAGCATATTTAAAAAGGTTTGAGCTCAATCATCTGAAGATTTGATAGTCTGATAGTTTTAAAGTTCTTTCCTATACACTTTTACTTCAATGTTCACATTTTCTTTGAACTAGGGGCTATCATCTGAGTTAAGTTAGGTTTAGTGAAAATACAGACGACAGTAATAAGAGATTGATGAGTGTCTGGAGGATGACAAGGAAGATTATTAGAACTGCCATTACTCTTGCATATGCACGATTACACGGTGTTTCATAAAAAGGCACTCTTTTTCTTTCTTTCATAATTCAGTCATATGATGACCGATTTAGACGAAATTTTTACCAGATGTAGCTGACGAAATACTAACGCAAAATATTTAGACAAAATATGACTGTTAGTTAAATATTTTTTGCTAGTCGTGACATAACGCTGATGTCATAGTGCGCCGTGAGTACAAACTGGCTTGTCACAACTGGTGCGGAGAGAGTTAACGAATAGCTGCCCTGCGTCGATGGCGAACTTTTTCTGGTTCATCGATGACAATTATTGAAGTTTTATCATTGTAGCCACAAAAACGCCCAAAACGATCATTTTCATACACTTGTGAGGATAGCTTTACTTTTGCACCTTCAGCAAGACAGTGCACCAGCATGCACCGCTTACGAAATGGTGAGTTTTTGGATTGCAAGACGCCTGATTTTATGCCCCCATGTTGCTTATTGCTGATACAATAAACATTTTTCATCAGTGAACAAAATAAAGTTCATCATCGAAGCATGATTTTAGAACCAGTTGAGACAAGCCAGTTTCTACTGATGACACAATGTGACGTTAGCATTACATCACGACTAGTAAAGAGTATTTAAATAATGGTCACATCTTGTTGAAATATTTTGAATTGGTATTTACAACTGGTAAAAATTTCATGCAAATTGATCACCATTCGACTGAGTTATAAAAGAAACAAAAAGGGTGCCTTTTATGAAACACCATGGATAATGACCAGTTCTTACAATTTTAGGTTTAGGTCATTTCTGTTTTTTTTTTCGTTTTCTATTAGGTTTTGCTGCACAGGTTAAACTTACTGTTCCTATATTGTGTTGGGTGGGACTTTAAACATTGCTCACTCACTCACATACCTTCAGACTATTGAACCTCCTGATTATAGAAACACAACCACTGATTTGTGGTTGGAACTTGGAGCACTCAGGGCCGGTTTCTGGATCTTTTTGTTAACTGATCAGTTAGTAAACCGTTTGTTAATTGTAACTTGCTAGTTAAGTTTGTGCGCGTTTCTGAACAAAACCTTGACTGGCTATCAGCTAACTGAGCGGTAAACTATAGTTGCTTGGCAACGATGCACATGACACTTATCACTTCCGCCTAGTGCAGGCGAACGTCATGAATATTAATGAGCGCAAGCGCACGTCAGCCAGCCCACAAGCCAGCCAACTGATTGCAGACGGCCATTCTGTCCATTCATGAATGGGTTTTGTAGTAAAATCTGTAGCAGCAAACGTCTCCTCGAGCGTTTTGAAGACATTGCTATGCGGTAAAATCATTGTATAGTATCGCATTCGTCAATTAACTGCTTGCAAGATGGTACAAAAGTTGCATTAAATACGATAACTACGATCGACGGTTAGCTAACTGGCCGATTTCAGCCAGTTAAATTGTTGGCCATTATAAACGTTTGTTAGTGCAACGGGAAACGCGAGTTATGCAAATCTCTCAGCTAACACTAACTTGACCGGCCAGTTAAGATCCAGAAACCTGCCCTAAGTTGTTGCATTGTTAACTGTGAATTAACTGCCTTCAGTTATGCAGTACCCCATGAACTATGTTTTTGTAAATTACTAAACATTTTCACATTAAAAGTACTAGGTTTATTATTACTTAATGTTTCGTTGATGATTAAGAGTTTCAGAGTTTCAAGAAATTTTAAGATGCTAGCATGTATTAGAAATGCTGATTTTGTCATGTGTATGATATAGGCATGTGTGCTTATGTGTTATAGCATCAGAAAATTGTTAGTCCCCTCTACGTGATTGCTGGATTTTTGCCGTCAAATGTTGTTCCAACTATCAGGTAATTATTTCACTTATCAGCATTTATTTCATGTTATTATTGCATTAATGTTGATAGACTTGCATTTACAACATATTTGTATGGAATATTCCCAGTTCATGTCTAAGCTTATCATCATTCACCATGTTAAGCTAATCACTGATATAACTGTCGATTAATTTATCAGTCTTAGAAAATCTCACTTTAAGTTTTCCTTGTATAGTTGGTGGTTACAATTATATCTGCTGTTCATTTTTACATCCTTTTGAACAAAGTGTGCAGTATTTTACGTTTTCGTTATTCTATCTTTTTTAGGTGTACATTTGCCATCATCATGTGATTGGAAGCTGTATTGCTGTTGATTTTTCTTTAGTGGATTGAGTGCTGTATTATTTACTCAGCTGTTGTGCCAATGCAGTTGTAGTTTGTTGTTGAAGCTGCTATAACTATGGTCATAGTCACAGAATGCTGTAAAATCTCAGACTAAATTAACACCTGGTTTACTCGATTACAAGCTGAGTTACCTGGACAAAACATGCAATGTTATTTCCGGCTTCAATTTCAGAAAAGTAGTGCTGCTGGTCCTAAAGTGGTTCTTGGTCTTCTCTATTTTATCTTTCCTACAGGTGAACATTTACCATCATACTTTCATTGCACATGATTCTTTGGTTTATTTTTTGCGCACGACGACATGTAGTGCTAAGCTCGTACTCAGTATCGTAATTCTGTCTGTTCGTCCATTTGTCTGTCTGTCACAATTTGGTACCGAACCAAGTTTAAGCAAGATAGAGACTCTTGGTTTTCACTGTATGACAGTGCAGATTTTCTATTTTTTATGCTGTTACAAGAGCGTCAAATAGGTTAACCCCTATGGAATTGTTATTTTACTGCTATTAACTCTTCTAACATGAAAACGGTTGCAGATAGGCACAAGACTTGCTGCGTATCATAACAAGCTTTCCAACATAGATACCAACATAGATGACTTTGAACGACCCTGAGATCCAAAAATGGCTGCTTTTTAGTGAATTTTAAGTGATTTCCAGCTTAGGCACATATTTCAAGAGTGAATCAAGCCAAAATTACTTCACGTTGATGCCGCCGCATGTCTCGTGAGCAGTAGCACAGATTTCTTGTTCCGATCGTGTGCTCTATCATTACGTGACTTAACTGTTATGCCAAATGCAGTTGTAGTGTGTTATCAAAGCTGCGTTCTCTTGCATCATCGAACACTGCTACATCGACCGACTGCACGCCGCTACTCATGACAATGTGCCAGTGGAAGAGGACGAATGAGATGCTGGAACTGATCTCCGACTGGCTGGAACCATGCCTAATGTCAGCAACTCCATCGTCAAGGCCACGTGTATGATGAAACTTGCTTTATGTGACGTTTAACAGCATTACGTGGTATTTATGTGAGCTATTATTAACAATGTTTAATTTATACAAGGTGGCATGTATAGTGGCTGAAATAGTTGCTTTGTGTAGATCAAGCTAAAGGATAGTTTCTCAAATGATTGGCCTGTCATTGCAGTGAAGGGCCGTCTTGATGAACTGTGTGTTCAAGTGTTCAATGTGACCACACTTAGGTCTACGTCAGACAAGTGACAAAATCGCCCAACTTTATCGCGCAGTTTTATTGCACGACAAATTTGCCTAGGCAGCTGTCGAATTTCTATCGGCAAACAATCACCAAACAAACATGGCTTCCAGCATTACAGACAACGTCCGGGAAGTTTAACTCTGGAATTTCCTGGCATGAACTCAGTCAGTCTGCAGCTAAAAATAAACATAGGCTAACTTGTCATCTGCTACAGCCTAGAACCCTGTACTCGAACGTAATTACAGCTCCGTGTGCTAAGTGGTTACTGCACGACGCAATTATACAAATGTATTGTACAACAAATGTTTATTTCGGTGACTTTTGATACTAAAATTAGTACTAACATCATAAGTGACTCATAATTGACTCGCCAGTACTTATGAGTCAGACGATAAGCAACGCGAGACTTACATGTGAACAACATACTAGCCAATCACAGCTCAGAGATCCGGCGATAAATTGCCAAGGAATAGAGATGGTTTCTATTCGGCAAATTTTTCGCGTGATGCAGAAAAAAATTGTGCAACTTGCCATATTAGACAGGCACTTTTGTCACTCAACAAGAGTTGTGTGACCAAATTGCACAACTTTGTCGCATGTCTGACGTGTGCCTTAACTGCAAAGATAGCAGCTGATCATTTCCAATTGCTGCCATATTTATTTCAGATGGTTATGTGGTAGTTACATGAACTGCAGTTGATTAGTGCTATGGTTGTTTTTGTTGACAATCTGGCAGGTCATTATGGGACATGTTGTTGTAAAACACTGACACACCCTTCTCTTTCTTAGTTTTTGTATAATTGGCCCATTTCTCCAGCTTAGACTTGTTCCTTCAGAAAATGTAGTGGCAGTATTATTCTAGGTTGGATTGTTTTTCTGTCGCCAATATAGCGGCATTGAAGCAGTGAAGGATGACGCTTTTCCACCCGACTAAGGATACTGCATTCAGTCAGCTTGCAGTCATGGTCAGCCAGGAACACCGTTTTGCCGGGATACTGTTCAGTTTATGGGTCCTTATAACCGAAACAACAGTGCCACTGCACTGTTAGTTTGTTATCTTTATTGTTTTTTTTTTTGCTCCAGAATTTCTCGTTGGGAGATATTGTAATTCTGTAATAATGCAGTAGACAGTGTTCGTGGTGCTGTCGTCATGGCCGTTGCAAGAGTTCATGTCGTTCATGTGAGTACGTAGCACGAGCACTTGGTGGCCAATGACATTTAGACCAATCCAATTAGCTTGAGCTGCATATCAGCCTGGATCTGATGATGCACACATTGCCCAGTGGCTGGCAGGCTCATGTGCAGGGTGGCCAAACTGCTTTGAAAGTCCTTGAAATTTTTTTTCCATTTTTCCAGGAGCTGGACAAACCTTGAAAAGACTAAACTTGTGGCCAGTCAGCACGTGGTGTAGTCCCACAACCTACCAGGTAGTAGATTAGTTTCTGGAGTTTTGTTGACAGTTGATCAATGTGTCTGTCGGTAACACAGCTGAGTGGTAGATCATCGCGGACAGTGATGTTTGCCGAGCCATCCCAGCCGCACCCAGCCCAGGCCCTGCTCTATCTGAATCATCTGATGACGTGTCCTCCGTCTCGCAGGGTTCTGCTTGAACACAACCAGACTTCACTCCGATCAATCACCGACTGTCTCAAAAACGTCACGGTCAGTCTGTCAGTCTATTCTTTTGTCGCTTCTGCTGCTCCATTGTTTATACACTATGGGCCATAAAAATGTGGCACTTTACTTTTGTCTATATCTTTACCAAATATTGACCGATTTTCAAAAGTTTTTCACTGGCACACTCTGCGGACAATTTGCAATAATGCGATTATTATATATCCCATCACACCGTAAATGTGTCTTTACACTACCTGGTGAAATATAAATGTAAGCGAAAACTAATGACCATAACAAAAATTCAGGTAAATGAAAAAAAACTCTTAACGCCAACATTGCGATGAATGATTCGTATGACACTAGACTGTGTTAGACCCACACAGTTTAGTGTCACACAGACCATTCACTGCAATATTGGTCTGAAGTGTTTTTTTCCAATTTTACCAAAATGCTTGTTTGTTATTATTGTTATATGTGCATATTGCATTGATATTTCACAAGATAGTGTAGAGACACATTTATTTACGATGTGGTGGGATATGTAATAATCATGTTATAGCAAATTGTCCGCAGAGTGTGCCAGTGAAAGAATTTTGAAAATCGATCAATAATTGGCGAAGATATGGACAAACGTAAAGTGCCACGTTTTTTGGCCCACTCTGTAGATTTCTTGCACATTGGCCCATCAGGAGTTTATTGTTGTTATATTAATATTATTGGTATATGACCAACCACTTAGGTCATCTCAGCCTTCTATCTCCTCGGAACATGCAAATCAAGTTTTAGGCTCTAGCCTGGTTGGTTGGGGTCAAGGTAAAGCACATTCACCTGTGTTGAGTGGGAAACAACACTGTGATCCTATACGGCAGGTGATGTATCGTACGTTCGAGATGGGTTTACATGACGAGCCTTTTGTCCTTTAAGTAATATTGTTACCATTGTTGCTACAGGGTGGGCCAAAAAAACGTGCCACTTTACTTTTGTCCATATCTTTTTGTTGACCGATTTCCAAAATTCTTTCACTGGCACACTCTGCAGACAGTTTGCGATAATGTAATTATTATAGATCCCACCACATCATAAATGCATCTCTACATAACGATAATAACAAACAAACATTTTGGTAAAATTGAAAAAAACACTTCAGACCAACGTGGTGGATATATAATAATCACATTATTGCAAATTGTCTGCAGAGTGTGCCAGTTTAACAATTTTAACAAGGAATTTGAGCTAATGCTTATGAGACGCGCGAAAGCCTATAGCAGTTCCGGTTCAGTATATTAGCTGAAAATTGGGGTGTTCACGCTAAGTTAATATACAAATACCAAATACTCTATCTGGATCGCATAACGATAGTTCCGTGCAGCCAAGGTCTAACCAAGGCCCTATCTTGTTCCACCCGTGTGACGGGCGGACGGACAGACGGAGAGACAGACAGACGGATGGACAGAATTGCGATGGCTAAGACGCGATGAAAGCAGTGGCTGCTTTCGCGGGTAAAAATATAACAACTCAATCAATGCAATCGGTCAGCGTTAGTTAGTGCTGGGCATTGTAAACCGATTCCCGAAGTGGCAGCACCATCGAACAAAATGTCACAAATTATGCTGTAAGATATGCAAGCCGTTTCACCAAATACTGTGCATCAGAAATATACTAAATAATCAGTTATTGTGCTCACAACACAACGAAATCATACAACAAAAATCTGTCGCTGTTTGAGTTAGATTTGCGGGAATTTGGGATAAAATACAACACCTTTATTACAGTCATGCCGAAGTGCACTCAATAATAGTATTGTGGTGTCCTTGTGAATGATACAGACTTGTGTCGCAGCCCGAAATCGCCAAAAAATCCATAAAACTCCCTTTTTGGCGTTCAAGGTCATTGAAATCAGCGCCAATCGAAAGCCAGTATACGATTTCCTATTGGTGATTAATAGTAACCTAGGCCTTATCTTGCACCGTTACTGAGATACAGCGAGTTATTGGCCAAAAATCGCAAATTTTGCCCACCCCCCTCTCATTTAGCGCCCTCGTTTGGGGTGACCCCCATCGAATTTATGGAAAAGCTTTATGGTTCCTGAAACTAGAGTCTTCCAGGCAGCCGATGGTGATGATTTGGTGATCCTAGCTTGCATCGATTTTGACTGATCCACTCGTGTGACGGACAGACAGACGGACAGAATTGCGATGGCTAAGATGTGCTGAAAGCAGTAGCTGCTTTCGCACATAAAAATCGGTCAATAATTAGCGAAGATATGAACAAATGTAAAGTGGCACATTTTTATGGCCTATGGTGTATATTGTATTCACTGTGTGTTGATTTTTTTCCATGTGTTGCTGTGACATTTTAGGTTCACATTGAAAAGAGGCTACAAGCTGGTCACACAGACAATGAGCTGTTAAATGATGAAGTTTTGACAGCAGCTTTTGAAAGATACTTATGCTTGGAAGTTCTTCTCGACAATAAGGTTTGATTATTTGATTATTTAGATACAGTTGCTTTTTTGTGATTGTCATTTTTGCTGCACCAATATTTTTTTGCACTTTTTATCTCTTGTTGTTTGTCATATGCTTCTTCTGTAGTGATGTATATCATACATTATTTTTGTTGTAATTCTTTTTGCTGCTAATACCACAGTTTTCTTATGTAGCCAAGTCATGTTTGTTTTGTCTACAAGACCTCTGCAGTCGTCCAATAGAGAGCATTCTGACATTGACGATTGTCTGGAGGATAAGAGGAAAGATATGTTAGTTACATATGCACGCTTAGAATTGGCAGTTCTTACAATTTTAGGTTTAGCTTGTTTTTTTTTGTATTTTTTGTTTCTGTAAAGGTTAAACCTACTGTTCTGTTAGTATGTGTTTGTGTGCCTTCTGCCTGGAAAGGCTGCCCTTGAAATGACCTATACTGTTTCGGGTGTGACGTTAAACCCTACTCACTCGCTCACTCACTTTTACAATTTTAAGTTTAGGTCGTTTTTAGCTTTTGTGTTTCATAAAGGTTAAGCTTTCTGCAAAGGTTAAACTTTTTGTTTCGTTATTATGCGTACGTGCATTGCCTGGAAAGGCCATCCCTGAAATGACTTATAGTGTGTCGGGTGGGACGTAAAACTTTACTCACTCACTTTGTCCATGGAAAATTTACTGGTTAAGCAAAAGGCAATAACTTTAGTGATAGTAGTAGTTGTTGTCATGAAGCAGTAAAATATGAAGCTGAAGCAGTATTAGTCTGCTTATAAATACACATGATAAATAAGATGCTATTTCTTGATCAGGTGTGTTCGTTGTGGTGTTGATATTGTGTGTCAGACTGGTAACCAAAGCTCAGCGATTGCGGTGCTGGAGGGACTGTTGGCTTGGATGGAGGCTCAGCTATTGCCTTGTCTGGCAGTGAATCCTCCTTCAGCGCAGCACAGTCGACCTCGCCGACTACTGACCTCCAGTAACTGCACTCTGCTGTCCGACCCTGAGGCCAATGACACACCCAGCGAGTCGGCGTCCGTCTACGCGTCGGACGTGTCGGTATTCAACGAGCGAGACGTCTCTGCAGACACTAAGCAGTTTGTCCGCATTCTTATCACAGTATGTTACCCGTGCCGACCGGTGTGCGTTGGTATTTTGTCAACTGTGTACTTCAATTAGTGCATAGTTGATCAGCAAAAGGCAATAACTTTAGTGATAGTAGTAGTTGTTGTCATGAAGCAGTAAAATATGAAGCTGAAGCAGTATTAGTCTGCTTATAAATACACATGATAAATAAGATGTAAAATACTGTATCTCGCAAGCTGATATGTATTTTTCTTTGAGTGTTAACGATTAAGGAATTTTAACGATTAAAAAAATTTTAACAATTAAGCGCAAACATTGTTTTTTCTTACTTACTTGACATAACAGAAAGTAGATTTCAAGCATAAAGTAAACAATAATGGCCGACAGCAAGTTAAAAAATACTGAGCTAGTTAAATATAAGGCCATTTCTGGTCGTATGTCTGATTATTTTGGATTTAAATTGTGTGATGACGATACAGTTGATTCTGCTGAAAACGTTTTCTGTATGATTTGCCGCAAATCATTCGCTTATCATAATTATGAAATTTGTGGAAAATTAACTAAAATTAACGATTAATTATTCGTTACTTATCAAAAGGTTAACTATTAAAAAAAATTTTTAATTGTTACCACCACTAATTTTTCTATGTCAGTCATTTGTAGATTGTGAAATCTAAAAGTTTTTTTGTAGATTGTGAGCTTATAATTATTAATCTGTTGATTTGCTAAGTTCATGTATTGTCATATCTTGAAACTGTATGTTGGCACTTGTTATGTGCATCAATGTTTTGTAGATAACATTGATTATTAATTAGTTGATTTGCTACATCTATAGAGTATCATGTCTTGAGAGCTTTTTCTTAACATCTGCTTTCATTTATTAGTACTTTGCTGATTTTAAACTTTTATTAGTACATAGTTGATCTGCTAAAAAGGTGCAGTATTTCACGACTCTGTTTTAGTAAACAGGCGCTTGCATTGTTGGACCACATACACGTGGCTATCGGAGTATTTTATTGCACATTGTTTTGTTGTTCTGTGCTTTTGCTGATACTGTGCCTGACCACACAGGGATGGCCAGGCTGAGTGATTATGTACATTGCTAAGACATTCTTGACTTCTTTGATGGTGACCTGGAATGCTTTATCATTTGTCATTTTAAATCTTTATCTTCAGTTGACTGAATTATTTTAGTCAGATAAGTCTGTGATTGAACGTTGTGTGTCACAATCATTAGAGGAGAGGAACTTTGTGTGCTTGTCTGATGACTAAAATGTGAAGTTAATAGAATTTGAGAGCGTGGAGGTCTGCGATCTTGCGGCATTTTGTTGATGCTGCTGTTAGCAACATTTCTGATGTGTTGCAGTGAAGAATGTTTATGAAACAGTTTCCGTTGTGTTGCAGCGCACACTGGTCATTGCTCGTGATATGATGTTGGTGAGCATCGTTGACAGCGAGCTTATCTCTCGTCTCGGCGAATTCTCTCTGTCTCTGCTCCAACGAGGTGCTTCACTGCGTTATCTTCTGTCGTAGGACGGATGTGCTGTTTTTTTCTTTAGTTTTTCTGTTTTTTGTTCGTTTGTCTCAAAGACTACTCAAAAAGTTGTGATCAGATCTTGATCAATTTTTTTGGAGGATCTGGGCGTGGCCAAAGGAGTAGTTAATTAGATGTTTATGGTGATATCTGGATCATGGTATAGATCCAGAAAAAAATGCATATATGTATAACCCAGTTGGTGGGCATATCATACATTGGCATTTTTCAACTGGCAGCACTGTTTATTGATGCGCAGAAGCTATAGTTTTATAGCTGAATTATAGCACTGATTAATTATAATTATCATTATTTTGATGAGGGAATGAGGTTGTGTTTCAGTCTCAGCAAAGGTTCTTATTTTTTGAGTGCTTCTGCAACTTGAGTCAAAAAAGCATGCCACCTAATTCTGGTCGATATCTTTGACAGATATTGACCGATTTTATAAATTCTTCTCACTGGCACATTATCTTTACAAGGTATTTGATGCCAGACATTGTTGGGCTAGACATTTTGCTACATTTAGATTGCACACTGTCATATACTCACACTAATCACTTAAAGGTCTATGGCCACTGTCAAACTCACTTGTGCAATTTATGTAGATTTAAATTAGACATTTAACCTCACATATATAATATGTCCATTTGACCTTCATAT
>Ga0209367_1009242_pt1 | contig 13396 bp, 10 predicted proteins | sample WorMetLIZISLAND2_FD_187412 | JGI IMG/M metagenome (GOLD analysis project Ga0209367, IMG submission 187412) | Marine gutless worms symbiont microbial communities from Max Planck institute for Marine Microbiology, Germany - Olavius geniculatus... ... | reverse complement strand
CTGATCCAATCAGCGAAGTTACTGTACGCCGGGCCCGGTTAATACTGCGATGGGTGACTGCCTGTGGGCAGGTAAACCATCTCGGGATGTAACCAACCGCCTAGGTCAACTCAGCCTTCCATCCCTCTGGGGTAGGTAAATCGAGTACCGGCCTATTTGGCTGGGGTTAAGGCGGGGCGTGTTCACCTCTGTCGGGTGGCAGGTAACACTGTGTGATCCCATATGACAAGTGACGCTCCATAGCTCTGAGATGGGATCATTAAGAGCTATATGCACCTCTAACCTTTAACTTTAACCTTTATGTCTTTTCAAAATACTGAGAGGTTAAAAATCTTTCAGTTTACTCTTGGACAATGGCAGAATTGGATCATAATGGCCTGCTTGTGTACTTATTAGGTAGATCGTCAACTTTCTGCTACATTTTAGTTCTGCCAGACCATCGACTGCGGATGGGGGCTGAAAGTGTCAATGGCTGCAGTGTTATGAGACCAGCTCAGCTCCTGACAGTGATGGAGGCAGGATGTCAGCAGCCCGGCAGCGTCAAGCATTATCCCTTTTCCCCGAACTGAAAGTAGCAAATTTTGCGTTGTTTTTATCAGTTCGCCGAACTGAAAATAAAATTAATGTTCTAAAAATCAATGGTCAGCTGTGAAATTCCTGATTTTTAAAGTTAAATAAATGTCAATAAAAATTCAACTATGTAGGATCAGCTAAACAATATCGGCCAGGCCGGGTTGGGCCACCAAAAGACTTAGACAAAATGGGCTGGGAGCAAAGTAGCCTAGCAGAGTCATACAGTTGAATGGTTGAAATAAGGTTGAAGGCAGAGCAAATAAGCTGGGTGAAACTTAAAAATATTCTAGCATGTGCACAGATCTGCCACAAAATAATTGCTTGCTTGCAGCAGTCAGCAAGTCAAACAATAATTAATACATTGTAGAGCTGTCAAAGGATTAATTTTTTAACGGATTAACAAACTGCGTTAATTTTTTTAATGCATTAATTAACGCATTATTAACGCACCCAGGCCCGTCGAGAGGGAGAGTAGGGGGTAAGTTACGTCGAGCCCAGCGACATTTGGGGCCCCACCTGTAGAGCATAGAAAGTTAGAAACACATTTTTAATCAACAATAACTGACGTCATGGCTAGCATAGAAATCTATTAACCTGTCGTCGAAATAATTATTTATTCACAGTAGTGATGAATGGCAACTACAGTTTAGTTACTTGAATTCATTCAATTGTCAAATAACCGCAGTTTAACAAAATATTGGAATTTTTCCTTTACAGAATTTAGTAAATTTAAATAAATTAACGTAAATTCGCATATGTGCATTAATTTTTTAACGCACGTTAATTTTTTTAATGCACATTAATTTATTAACGCATTAACGTGTTAACTAATGCGTTAATTTGACAGCTTTAATACACTGACATTACAGTACATATGCCACAAAACTCGTACGTACAATAAGTACAGCAGATTTATAAAAAACACTAATATAAAACTTCTAACATTATAGTTTACATGGAATCAACAGCTTCCAACTAATCGTGCTAAAGCTGAAGCCAGACGGCTGTAATTCCACACTGATCCAATTTGACATGAAACACTTGCCGTTTGTCTTAGGTCTTCGTTAGTTCGTGTTTTGCAATAACCGGCCGACATACTGCTCAGCACATGACAATTATTTGTTTTGTAATAAAAACCAACTGTCACTAAGTTTCACTGTTATTACACATTTAAATAGTTCGTTAGTAGAAAAATTTGCTTCTCGTCGTCACGCACTTGTTTACATCGCCATTTTAGTTGCCTAGGTCAATGGTCAAACTAATTGCCAAGACACCTCAAAACATCATTTAGTTATCAATTTTGATAATTACCCATCACTAGTATGTCACGTGGTTTTGTTTGTAAACTGTTGATTTTACCGTACGAAATTTCGATAAAAACTAGAACATTTGACATTACTCATATCATCTTGTATTGGAATTGAGTCTTGCTCTGATTTACCTGTAATGATGTTTGCAAAAGGTCGGTAAATGTGTAGTATGCAGGTCTAAAGGACGAGACGTTGAAGTAAATTGTGGAACTTTCGTTCCCACGGCCCACTTAACGGCTTACGCTTCCCAACACGAATTATGATTATTTAATTGATAAACTAACGGAAATTAAGGCGTTATAGCTTGTTCGTATCTTTGTACAGCTTCATTGTAGTAAAAGATGGCAGGATCTAGCAAATTACTTTATTACTAATTTATCTTAAATTTACCCAGTTTTCCAAATTTTTTCTCAAATTATATTTGTTTATAAATTCTTCCTTAAATTATATTTTTTCTTCAAGTTCTTACCATTATTTTAAATTCTAGTTTTTTTTCTTAAACCTTAAACCCATCTTTCGGAAAACCTTTATATCTAGGCTAGCTGTAGCAAGTTCCCTAGCGACAGCTGGGCTTTCTTGTTTGGACATTGAGCATTTACACCACATGCTGGCGTCCTTTGATTTCATCTGCTTCTATTAAGTGTGTAGGTCTATAATGTTAATTCTGAGTGAGGAGCGAAAGTTTTATCTCATTTTTGTTCAGGGGAGCGAAAGTTCCAGGGAACGAAAGTTCCTGGGAACGAGAGTTCCAGGGAACGAAAGTACCAGGGAGCGAAAATTCCATGTATGGAACTTTTGTTTCTGGGAGCGAAAGTACGTGGGAACGAAAGTTCCCGTTACCTGTTGAAGTATATGGGCTTAGGCTTCGTACTATAATATATGGTCAGTGCTAGGGGTAGATCGGCAATCTCGCACTAGTGAGCAGAAAATTACTAGTGGTAGATCGCCGCTTTATTTAATTACATCTATCACATTATTAATGTAAGTATGCAGCCATATTTTTTCACTGCATTACCAGGTCTGTGGTTGGGACTGAAATATCAGTCATTTTGTTATCAATTACCAAATTTATTCAAAGCAATATATTTTTAAGTCTGCGTTACAAAGAAACAGATATGGCTTGAGATGGACTCTGATATAATACTGAATAAGCCTGATTTAAATACGTGACAGTGTCGTGGCATGGTCCTATGACTACTAGGAACGTAAGTTCTATCATGTACCTAATAATGTGCCTACCCGATCTACCTCTAGCAATTTTCCATTGCTAACAGCAAGATCGCCGATCTACCGCTAGAATTATTGATAATATATACTAGATGCTAGCCCTTGAAGAAGCTCGTTCTTGTTTTTCCGATTTGTTCGGGACTGTTTTAGAAAGAATTTTCAATGCCAGTAGTATCTTGTAATGTTGCTGTGGAGACATGTTACTGTTTTTAAAAATTTATTGTTTGTATAATGCTTGTGTCACTGCTAATGTGTGTCTGCCACTTTTTGTTAATAAGTACTGTGTTATTCTTACATGTGTCTGGCTGTGTGTGACTGCTGCGTTACAGAGACTGGTAAAGGCCAGGCAGCCAACTGGTTCAAGTTTTTTCTCGATGCCGGCATCCCTCCATCAGATGCTGGCAACTATGCGGTGACGTTTACTGAGCATCGTATTCAAGCCAGCATGTTGAGTGAGTTGACCAAAGACTACCTCGCGGACATGGGCATCACCGTCCTTGGAGATGTCATTGCTATTCTCAAACATGCTCGCATTGAGCACGCAAAGGTTTGTTACCTGTCTTGGTTTTATACCAGTGTCCTCAGTTTTAAATAAGTACTTAAATAATTTGTTCACTGTGTAAATTGTGAATACGCTTTTGTTATTATGCTCGGTGTGCTAGTAGAAAGAAAAGTAAAGATGTTTGAATTAGTACAGTCAAAAGTTGTAAGATTGTAGTACCGTACCGATAGGTCTGTTAAAGGCACACTAGTTCTTCTGGTTTTTAGTTTTAACAGATGACTGGTATGGGTGTATTGTAGGAAAAATGTTTATTTTGGGAAAATTTATGGGGAAGATAAAATTTTGAGCACCTATCGGAAATTTGCAGCTGTCTGTAGGAATTCTGTCCGAAATTTGCAGTGTGCGGCGGACATTGCAACTTCCTGCCCAGCTACTCACGGCGCCTGCACTGATTTGATTGTGCCAATTTTGTGACCAATCGTCTTTGAATATGTGTTGACGACGTGTGCAATAGATGTCTAAAGAGCAGGCGTTGAAGTTCAGTGGACTTGCAGTGAAGTCAACTGATGTGGCTTCAGTAACAAAAACATCATCATTGTCAACCACAACACGACGACCTACTGCAAAAGCAGTTGTTGGCACCGGCACTGGCATCGATAGCAACCTTGTGGCAACGGCAGTGGCCGCGGCTGCATCTTTGTCAAGTATGACTGCACCATCAGTGATTAAATTTAGCTGTAAATCGAGTAGATTTTTTTACATTAACCATGAAAAAATATGTTTTTCTGTATGTCTGCTGATGACTGAAGAACATGGGAATGGATTTAATAACGTAAATGAAGCCAAGTATTTATTAGCTGTTTGAAATTGCAATATAGTACGTGCCTAGTTTAATACAGGCATTCTCATGAAAGTAGCATTCCTGCTTTCTGTTGGTGTTAGCTTAGTGATGGATAGCTATTAGCACAAGTCTCTCTGCCTGAGCATCTTTTTTTTGTGAGCTGGTCAGTTGCTTTCTAATATATGTGTATTAAATTCTTGACTGAAAATTCATTTACCAAAATGGCATTAGCTGGCCAGCTTGTTATGCCGACCTGCAGTTATGTACTATGCTGAAAATGACTTCTCTATTTACGTAGCCCTGTGATCACCAGAGTCCAGAAACAGTTGTTCTCACAAACCAGCTGCAGTTAACACTGTAGTTCTGTAACTAACTAATTGATTAACTAAAAGACCAAGAAGCTAGCCCTAAAAGTAATAGCAGTACTGCTGCAGTAGCCTAGTGTTAGTAGGAGCAGTGGATAGGCATGTTCCGTGCAGTCAAAAGCCACTTTAATATATCTATTATAACAAGATGAAGTGAGTGTATGTGTGCATTAGCATGTGATTGCATGCGGTGATTCATAGAAACTGCAGGTCAGAGTTCTGCCTCCACTGTTGTTGGCACTGATCAACTTAGAACCTCAAAGACTCCAAGTGCTGCATCACTCGCTGTTACTGCTGCAGTCGGTGCTGGCAGTGCGACTAAAATCAAACAGCCGCCACTTCAAGGTTTTTGTCTGCTGCAACTGTTGTGTCGTTTTTGTTTTTCTTATTAAAACTTTATCAACGAAATATTATTTCTTGCCCCTTTCTCAAAAAACCAGTTTTCTATTCATGTCATCGTATGCTAGCCCTCTCTGCCTGTAGCATGTGTCTGATTCTTGGTGACATGGCAACAGACTGACCTTGACAGCTAGAGAACAAAAATTGTGGCTTTGGCTTTGGTCTCGAAAAGGTCTGACATTGGCCTTGTTTTTCCTTTTCCATAAAGGACATTCGCACCAAGTGGGTAAGTGTCAGGGGTAAATCAAAATGTGGACAAAAACGGACAAAAAGAGGGGATTCAGAGCAAGCGGATGTCCACATTTACCAAACATGTAGGCCAAGAAGACAGTGTTACAACACTGGTCTGCAAGTCCTGCATCCAGTATGTAACCCATGGAATTAGTGTGTTGAAATGATTGAAGCATTCATCTCCCAGTTGCCAGAGCTGGGCAATAATGAAATTACATGTAATTCAATTATGTAATTCGATCACAAATTACAATTGTAATTTGTAATTCAATTACATGGTCATCTAATTTGTAATTTCAAATTACAGTTTTCAGTTACATATGAATATTTCAAGTGGTAATATCTATATTAAGCATCATGTCGATTTCTCTTACTTACTTTACTACACCTTGCCATGTGATTTACATTTTCAGTTTTAACTGTTCTTTTGCACAAGTTTTTGTAAATAATGTAGACTGTAAATAGCAGACCTTCCGTTTCGCTAATTGTAGGATGAACACTGAACAGTCTGCATCGCCGATCATTGTCAAGTCATAAAACATTTTTGCATTGCTTTTTACCAGGCCTTTAAAGTGACATAGACCTTCATGTGATTTACATGATGTAACGTACAGTTCTAAATGTAAGTTGTGCTTGTTAACAGTGTAGACAGTTGACATTACCAAGTAATTGGTGTGTTGCTGTTTGCTTCTGGTGTTTTTTGGTCTGATAATAAATACTGACTGCATTACCAGTGTGCTGCTGTTAGTTTGCTAGACCTATGAATGTATTTATTATCACTTATAATACTAATTGGGAAACAAGATTAGCTATTGCATGTAATTTGTAATTGAAGTAATTGAAATTACGTAATTTGTAATTTGGCCTTTGATTTTATAGTAATTCGTAATTTTAATTACATTCATTTTAGTAATTTGTAATTGAATTGCATTTGAGCCAGTAATTTGCCCAGCTCTGCCAGTTGCCCAGCCACACAACAACTGTCTGTCTGTTCAGCCTGTTGCTGCAACATGCTGCTTTCTTTCTGTAGTAGTAGCAGCCTCGGCAGCTGGCACTGATGGCAGCTGTGACTGATTCTCACCTTCTCCTGCCTGCACACTCTCCATGGTGGGACTTAAGTTTGCTTTACATAGACATTATTAGCAGTTGGCCTTGGTCACGTTAACTTTGCAGACATCTGGAAGCAGGGATAGGGAATATGGCTTGATGCGGACAAAGGAATATGAGCGGACAAGAGGGGAGGTGGTCTATTTTTGTCACAGTTTTTACGGATGGACGTCTGTTATGGATGACCCCTAAGCCCAGCTGCTATGATATTCTACAGGGTGCGGCAAAAAAGTGGAGCCATAAAGTTTTTCGCCGTTTTCTCAGCAACCGTTTAAGATTTTTATATGAAATTTTACTGTTTTATTTAAAGAAAACTTCTACATTTAATTGCCAAGTAAAGTGTGATTCTGTTGAAAAGCAACAAAATTATAGACTTTTTAACATGACCGCCTACTGATTTTTCAACATTAAAAAATGTTCAAGCTAAAAATGCTATTTAATTTTCAAAAACTGATTAGGCCTACACATTACTGCCGATGACGTCACAGTGACGTTCTGATAAACAGTAATTTATATTGTTTATAAATTCTCACTAAATTATCGTTCCTTTAAAGCAATCGTTGGCTGCCCACCGGATTCATCTTCCAGCAGGACGGCACGTCAGCACACACAGCGCGCAATGTCGCGCAGCACACAGAACTGGCTGCGGGCCAGCTGTCCAGATATCATCACAAAAGACAAATGGCCTCCAAATTCGCCGAATATAAACCCAATGGACTATCATGTATGGGGTGCAATGTTGGAGGCTTACCACAAGTTTAAAACAAAGCTAAAGACAAGCGCCGAACTCAAGGAAGTGCTTCAGGTTATCTGGGGCAACCTGTCACAGGGACCAATCGACAAGGCTGTAAAAGATTTCTGAAATAAGGCGACTGGAGGCTGGTGTTGTAGCTTGGAGCTGGCGGTGAACACTTCGAATATTCACAGTGACAATGGAATTCTGGCATCTGGTCATTATTTAACCGTGTTGTTTCAATGACGTTATTATATTGGTGTTGGAGCCGGAACATTTTTGAATGCTGAAAAATCGGTAGGTGGTCATGATAAGAAATCTATAACTTCATCGTTTTTCAACAGAATCACATTTTACTTGGCGGTTAAATGTAGAAGGTTTTGACAAATAAATCTGTAAAATTTCAAATTAAAATTCCAACTAGTTGCTGAGAAAAGGTGAAAAACTTTAGGGGTCCACTTTTTTGCCACACCCTGTATGTTCAGGAGCATCTAACAGTCGTCTACAGAAGTCAACCAACAAGTCACAGATGGTGACTGCAGCAGCAGTAGCGGCAGCAGTGGTTAATAATCCGACAGCACTGAAGAAGTCTGTCATTGCTGTAACATCAGCGCCAGCATCAACATCAGCTTTAAAGGTTTGCTTCCTCTACTGGGGTTGAAAGAAGCCCAACTATGTTATACTGTGTTTTGGGTCTTATCGTTAAACTCATTTTATTTTGAATGCTGCCTAACCAGTGGTGTTTTCATGAGTTTTAAGTTATTAGGATTGAGCCCTGCTAGATAATGTTGTGGACCAGAGCCGAGAGGAAGTCTTCATCTTGAAAAGGCGAATCTTCAATGCCAAGAGCATCACCAAGATCGGCACTTGGAACGTCCGCACACTATACCAGTGTGGCAGCATGGCCCAAGTGCTGAGATAGATGCAGGCATACAGACTAGAAGTCCTGGGTGTCAGCGAGATGCACTGGGCAGGACAAGGACAATTCAGCAGTGACGGCATTACCGTTCTTTACTCCGGATATAACAACCAGCACACCCATGGAGTATGGATATTTCTCAGCAAGGGAGGAGCTTCTGCTCGTATTGGATGGAAACCGGTAAGCCACCGCATCATCACTGCTAGATTGCAGACGCAACAGGCCAAAGTGACAGTCATACAAGTATATGCACCAACAGAGATGGTGAAGGACAGCGAACAAGATGAGTTCTACAGCCAACTGCAAGACTCCCTAGACAAGATCCCAAGCTACGACATAAAGCTGTTGATAGGCGACTGCAACGTGCAGATTGATAGTGACCGACGGGGCCAGAATGTTGCTGTCAGGCCACATGGGACAGCGAAGGAAACCACTAAAAACTCTGAGAGACTGACCAGTCTATGTGTCAACAATGGACTGAAGATTGGAAATACATTCTTCCAGCACAAAGATATTCACAAGAAAACCCTGGCTATTACCTGACAGCAATACACGGAATGAAATTGACTACACCTGCATCAACAACAGATGGGGATCGTCACTGTCAGACATCCGAGTATTTCGTGATGCAGATGTGAGTACGGACCACTAGCTGCTGGTGGGCAAGATCAGGCTCAAGTTGAAAAGGAGTGCCATGAAGAAACCATTTTGTTCGTTTGCAGTGGCAAAGCTGAAAGACCCACGAACGTCACGCAGATACGAGTTTGAGCTCTAAAACCGTTTCACAGTATTTCAGGAAGACCTGTCCAGTGTCCATAGAAGAGAAATGGGAACTATTCAGCACCAGTGTGAAGGCCAGTGCAGAAATTGTTATTGGATGCAAAAGAGGCACAAACAGAGAGCACTGGATATCAGACAGAACCTGGAACCTTATCAGTGACAGGAAGGAGGCAAAGAAGAGGAAAGATCAGGCATTTACAAGAGCAAGAGCACAGGCTGAAGCTGTCAACTATAGTAAACTTGACAAGGAGGTGAAGAAAAGCTGCAAACAGGACAAAAAGGACTGGATAGAGTCCAAGTGTACAGAAGCACAGGAAGCAGCCAGTCAGAACGACATCCGATCACTTTACGGTGTAGTAAAGGCAGCTCACGGGTGCCAAGGACAATACTAATGTACCAATCATGGCAAAGGATAGACGCCTGCTTCTAACAGAGAGTGAGCAGATTTTAAGGTGGAAGGAGCACTTTGAAGAGGTCTTGAACCAGCGCAAACCCTTGTCAACACCAGACTTCGGGGACACTGTTATGGCGGACTCCCTCAAGATCAATGAGGGAGACATCAACCTTGAAGAAGCCCAACGTGCAGTCAGTAGCCTAATGAACAATAAGGCACCAGGCGTGGATGAGATATCTGCTGAGATGCTCAAGCATGGCAAGGAGACAGTAGCAGAACAATTGGCTGAACTATTCAACATGATATGGCAGGACTTGGAGGACCCAGAAGATTGGAAGAAAGGTGTGATTATCAAGCTGCCAAAAAAAGGAAGTCTCAAGGACTGCAATAATTGGCGAGGAATCACACTACTTTCTACACCTGGCAAAGTCTTCAGCAGAGTGCTGCTAAACAGACTGCAAGATGCAGTAAATTGCACCCTATGGGATGAGCAGGCAGGATTCAGAAAAGGGCGTTTATGCGCTGAACAAATATTCACCCTGTGCAACATCATTGAACAGAGCCTAGAGCATCAACAAGACCTCATCGTTAACTTCATCGATTTCAGAAAGGCATTTGACAGTGTACACAGGCCATCCTTGTGGAAAATTCTGACATACTGCGGCATTCCTGACTCATTCATTAACATCTTCAAGGCACTGAATGACAACTCCAGCTGCTGTGTCAAGACTGTGAGTGGGTACACAGAGTTCTTTGAGATTGTCTCAGGGGTTCAGCAAGGCTGCATCCTTTCACCATTCCTCTTCATCATAATCATCGACTTCGTCATGCGCATGACTATGGACAACTCGGAATACAGCATCGTCTGGCAGAAGCGGAATCGCTTAATGGATTTGGACTTCACTGATGACATAGCAATAGTGGCGGCGGAAGAAAACGTATGCCAACAGATGACTACCAAGCTCGAGGAACAGAGTGCACTAGTTGGACTGAAAATAATCTGGGAAAAAAACAAAGGCCATGGGAATCACCCAGCACTCATCACCGCAGCCAATAGTTGTTGCACAAGGGAACATAGAATATGTAGAGAGATTTACCTACCTGAGAAGTGTAATATCTAGCGATGGAGATGTTGAAGCAGATATCAACACTCGAGCCATAGCCATATAGTCAGGATGCCATCCGAAGTCGTCTCTCTGCTACAATGTCCTGTAATCTTCTCTGCCCAGTCCGGCTTAGCACCTCCATGTTTGTCACGTGGTCCTTCCATGTAATGCCCAGAATCTTCCATAAGTAGCGCTGGTGACAGACGTCCAGCTGCTGACATATTCTAGCTGTACTCTTCCAAGTCTCGCTGGCATATATGGCTGTAGAGACAATGAGGGAGGTGTAGAGGTCCAGTTTAATCTTGAGGCTAAGCGTGCTGGATCGCCACACGTTGTCAATTCGTTTGAAGACTGCTGCTGCTTTTGACAAAGACCGGAGGATCAAAGTGCTAAGTAAATAAGATAATGTTCACATCAAGAAATAGCCAAAAATTAGCCAGTTTGTAGGTTTAGAATGTTAACTTCACGATAATGAAACATTTCATTGTTAATGGAACAAAAAACTTGAATTAGCTTAACTTTGGGTGAGTTTTTAGAGGGGTTTATCCAACATAGCCCACTTTTTTATTGGGGTATCTGCTCTGTTGGGTCAGTTCTTGTCAGTACACTTTTCTGTGTTTAGCTGAGCTTACTTAGTTTATGGCTCTCTTGGTCAGTTGTCCAGCAGTTATATCCACAGTGCATAACCGTTCTCAGCCGTGAGCCACATAACATGCTTTTGAAGTCACTCCTGGCAGACCGGGCCAAAGCAAAATGCTATTTTCATTAAAGGTACAACAGCTGAGCTGCCGCTATGTCAGTAGAAACTGATGGTGGAAACGTGGCCACTGGCCAGTTGATGCAAGCATAACTTGAACACAGATTACTCTCTGTTTGTATCTGTTTCATTGCATTACTCGATTTTTTTTGGTAATTGTCATCATTAATAGTTATTTCATCAATCCAGCAATGAGTACATTGATCTATGCTATGCTGTGTTTAGACGTCATCCATTTTCTCTCGTCTGGGTGGAGTTCTCACAGATCCATCATCATCGTCATCATCATTGTATGTCCCAGCCACATCTTCGGCTGGCAAGAGTGCAAACACGAAAACCGTGCTTGACAGATTGGGTAAGCTGGTGCTGGTGCTGCTGTTTGTGTTCATATGGATTATTCGTGCAGAGATGGACTCAGATGGTGGTAAATGTTCAGCATGTATTACAGGTTGCCTATGATGAACCTGGAAGTTGCCTGTGTCTTGTAGGATGACTTGAAGTTTTTGTCACACTAACTACAGTAGAGCCTGAAACTGACTGCAATGCAGTAGTCTGTGATAAGCTGCATAGATTGATGTTCTATGCACTACCCTCGGTAATTACTAGTATTCAGAAGCACGTCATGAATTTGACCTCTTGAGTGTGGTTGCTAGTCTATCGCGTGGTCACTATTCGCTACTCACATCACCAGTATTTTGTCACCGATATTCTTATCGCTGACATTCCAAGTTAAAAGCTATCAATATGGTATGGATTTTTAAAACTTAATACTGACGCAGCATTAGTTCTCATAGAATGTCTGCATAGTTAAAGTGTTACGGGGTACTTGGTAGCAGGCTGGCGGTGTTAGAAAAATGTAATTGCCTCTGCACATAATACTCAATACTGGCACAGAACAATAAAGCAAATGCAGTGTTCAGCAGATAATAGCAGGGGCCTAACCCAGAGCAGGGAATGATGAGCTGTGCCTAGCTTGCTTTTTCACTGGTCATCACATGACTGCTGCTGTGAATGCAGGACCAGCAAAGAGTGACGCCGTCGTGACGTCATCAGTGACGTCACGTCTAGGTGGCACCGTGCGATCAGGACCAGTGATGATATCAACAACGAAGAGAAAGCTGCCAGCTGGCAGTGAGACTTTAAAGTCCGTCAGTATGGCTGATGGCGATGGTGGCTCGTATGTGATGAAGTTGAACATGAAGGCAACGTCATCCGTGAGGTCACGTCTTGGTGATCCCGTCACAGACTACAATGGACAGCAGCGCGTGATGATTGCAACAAAGCGTACACGACTTGATGAAACAGCTGCAGATGCAGCAGTTCAGTCTATGCCAGAAAGGTCAAATGTGAATCTACCGATAAAAGCTCGGCTTGGAGAGCAAGTCACATTGTCGTCGCAGTCACAGCAGGCTAGGGTAATGATTCCCACCACGAAAAGGTTTGCTGCTGCAGGTGAGGATGAAAAACTGGGATATGGTGCTGCAGCAAAGTATAAGACTGTATTTGGCCGGCTTGGACCAACTCCCATGTAGCCAGCAGTGCTGTTGCTGTGATGTCTGTGAAATGATTGACCAAGATGGTGTTTGGTGAAGTGTAGGGTTTGCAACCCGGGTTAACCCGAACCCGAAAACCCAGGTAACCCGGAGTTTTTTCAAACCCGAAAACCCGGGTTTGGAGAGCTTGCAAACCCGGGTTTTCGGGTTTGAATTTTGACCTACGTTATGTTTAATTACACGTTAAAATAACTTGGCAGAATACGCAGTGGACGCTGTCAAACTGGCTTCTCGCAGATTTATCAATAATCAATAATCTGCACCTTGCCGCCGTTGCGTTACGTTTTGTGTGTTAAGACGCCCCTGGCGTGGTCGGTTAAGTTAAGATGCGACTGAGTGGACTGACAAGCCGTTTTTCGCATGAAAACCTTCGCTTAAACGACGTCAGCATGATGGACAACGAACGTCCGGAGAGGACGTTCGTTGTCCGTCATGCTGACGTCGAAAAACGGCTTGTCAGTTGCGTTTTAACTAACCATGCCAGGGACGTCTTAACACATACGTTCCAATCAAAGGGTTAATACAGTGACTGCATATAATTTTGCGGTAGACTAAGACTAGTTTTACTTTAAGTAATTAAGGTAGTTAAGGCCTATTAG